>ERZ807291.5578-NODE-5578-length-15700-cov-3.550336_pt1 | contig 15700 bp, 15 predicted proteins | sample MGYA00521257_ERZ807291 | MGnify/ENA primary metagenome ERZ807291 (study PRJEB31413, sample SAMN03169783) | marine metagenome | biome: Marine; feature: Water; material: Subsurface seawater | place: North Sea | collected 2011-04-28 | depth 1 m m ...
GCGTCGGCGTCGGAGTCGGCGCGCGCGACGTGCTCGCGCGCCTGGCGCAGCTCGTTCTGCAGCACCGCGCGGTTCTTGGCAACCTGCGCGTGCCGCAGTCACGAGCCAGTGGGCATGCACACAAGCAAAAACAGAGCATCGGTGACAGGAGTTTTTGCCTGTGCCTCCGTGACAAACACGTCGACGAGGTACGGGCGCGCAGCGTTCGCGGCGCCGCGGCCGCCGCGGCCGACGGTCTGCACGAGCGTGTGCACGGAGCCCGGGACGCCGCAGATGACGACGCGCGAGACGCGCGGCATGTCCACGCCGGTGCCGAAGCTCGCCATGGTTGCGACGAGCACGTCGAGCTCGCCGCCGACAAAGCGCGCCTGCGTCTGCAGGCGCTCCTCGTCCGGGAGCTTGCCGTGGTAGAGCCCGACGCTGGCGGTGGGCAGACGCTCTTGCAGGTGCGCGTGCAGTGCCTCGACCTCGCGCACGGTCGCTGCGAAGACGAGCGCCTCGCCGGGCGCGAGCCCGCGCACGCAGCGCGCGACGCAGGGGCCACCCGCATCGGGACCGTGCGCGTACACGGGCCACATGCACGCCGCGTCGCCGCACGCGCACAGCCGCGCGCCCTTGCGCGTGTGGTGCACGCAGAGGTGCAGGTTGTCGCGCGCGTCGGGGACCGCAAAGTGCCGCGGCGCGCGCAGGCGCAGCAGCGCCTGTAGGTCCTGGCGCACGTACGCGGTGCACGTTGCGCTGAAGCAGTAGATGGGCACGCCCGGGAACGCCGCGCGCAGGCTCCCGAGCCGCAGGTAGTCGGGCCGGAAGGTGTAGCCCTGCTCGACGACGAGGTGCGCCTCGTCGAGGACGATGTAGGCGAGGGGCTCGCGCCCGTGGGCGTCCGCCAGGCTCGCGGCAAAGTCCTCGCCCTGCAGGCGCTCCGGCGTCGTGAAGAGCAGGCGCCCGTGGTCGCACGTGGCTGCCGCAAGCTGCGCGTCCTCCGCGGGGCCCATGCCCGAGAGGTTGAGCGCGACGCGCGCGCCGGCGCGCGCGTTCAGCTTCTCGGTCTGGTCGTTGATGAGGCTGCACAGCGGCGAGACGACGAGCACGCGCACGCGCTCGCGCAGCACCGGTAGGCAGTAGCACACGGTCTTGCCGAAGCCGGTCGGAAAGTTGCAGATGAGGTCCGGCGTGGTGCTGGTGCGCGCGGTGATAAAGTCCACCACCTCCTGCTGCGCGGGCTTCAGCGTGCTGAAGCCCCACACGCGCGTCAGGATTGCTCTGGTGTCGTCTGCGGCCTCTGGCGCAGGCACCTGCGGCGGCTCGGAATCCGTATCGCCCTTGCGCAGCACGTGCTTCTGCATACCGCCTGCCTCCACGCCGGGCGCCAGCGGCGGCTCGGAGTCTGTATCCTTTGCAGACAGCAAGTGCCGGAGCATGCCGCTTGTGCACACGCCAGGGGCCTGCGGCGGCTCGGAATCCGTATCGCCCTTGCGCAGCACGTGCTTCTGCATACCGCCTGCCTCCACGCCGGGCGCCAGCGGCGGCTCGGAGTCTGTATCCTTTGCAGACAGCAAGTGCCGGAGCATGCCGCTTGTGCACACGCCAGGGGCCTGCGCCGGCTTGGTATCCGGACCGCCCTCGCGCGGCTCGTGCTGGAGCAGCCCGCCTCCGTCCACGCCCGCGTCGCACGATTCGACGGGGGGCATAAGATTACGCACGAAACACAATCAACGCACGGCAGCACTCAGCTTTTCTTTTTTGCACTTTTGGCGCGCTTCAGGTGCGTGCTTGTACCTGAGTATATACACTTTTTAGGCACGTGTTCGGCAGAATGAGCGAGTATGAGCCTGACATGCTGCCCTCAGAGACACTGGTGCGCCTTGTGCAGCTCCTGCGCGCATACGAGGCCACACCTGTCGCAGCCAGCGACGCGGAGCCCCAGGACGCAGCGGAGGCGGGCGGTTGCATCCGACAGCACATGCTGCTGGGCTTTAGGTGCGACTTTCTGAACATGCTGCGCGGCGAGGAGGAGCGTCTGAGCCTCGAGCTGCAAGCGCGGCTTGCTTCGCTGCGCAGCACGCACGAGCAGTACATGGCGACGGCAGTTGTTGACCGGTACGCGTGCGGGCACATGGTGCAGCTGTACAACGACTTGCGCGAGCAGCACAGCAAGCACCAGATCCTGTACACCGAGCTCGACGAGTTCAATGCCGAGCTCGCAGATGGCAAAGCGCAGCGCGACGCACTGCGCGCCGAGTGCGAGAAGTCGCGCGCCGAGTGCGAGAGGTGGCGCGCCGAGTGCATGCGGCAGGAGGCACTGGTGCAAAGGGCGGAACAGCGGCTGGCAAAGGCCCAGAGCGAGGCACAGGAGTGCACCAGGGCGGCGACAAAGGCGAGGGGTCAAGTGCAAAAAATGGAAAAGGCACTTGCAGGGCTGCAAAAGACGAAAGAAGCCCTCGATGCCGAGATTTATTTACTACGCAAGCAACAGGGCAAAGAAAAGGCACTCCTGTGCCACGAGCAGGGACTTCCCGGGCTCGAGCAGGCCGTGCTTGATCTCGAAGAAGTGCTCGAGTCGACGCCGCTGTACACGATGTGGGCGTGCCAGGCGCTGAGCAAGATAGACGGCTGTGCGCTCGAGCCGTGATGGCGGCATGCGTCTCGCGTGCACGCACCCCGCGGTACACGATGATGGCGTGCCAGGCGCTGCGCAACATAGACGGCTGTGCGCTCGAGCCGTGATGGCGGCATGCGTCTCGCGTGCACGCATTACCACACTGCGCGTTGTAGGCGAGCAAACAACTCCTGATTTGAAGATGTGTTTGTGTTTGCACAGTGCAAAAGAACAAAAACACGCAGCGTGTCAGTACAGACACCAGAAAAAAAGCACACACCGGCAGCATGCTGCGCTTGCACGAGGGCGCGAACGGCGGCTGGCGGGCGCTGCGCACCGAGCGCGGCGTCGGTGCGTTCTGTGAGCACCTCGACAGCGTGCCGGAAATGCTGCACCAGAGCATCGAGCCCGGACAGGCGCGGGTGTTTCTACAATGGTTTGATGTGTGGCGCGTGCACGTCGAGGAGGTGCAGGGCACGGGCGCCGAGCACGTGATGCACGAGTGCGAGCCCGCGGTCATTGGGCGGGTGCGCGGGGGCGCTGCGCTGCGGCTGCGGCACGCGCTGTTCATGTCGGACGTCGCGCTCGACGCACTTCCAAGCCTTTGCTTCGACCAGCACCAGTGGCGGGCGGTAGAGGCGGGCACGGGCGCGCGGCTGGACTGGAGCGCTGCGCCGTACCAGATCCGGCTGCACCGGGTCGTCATTGTCGTGCGGGCGCAGGTGTTTACCGCCGTTGCACGTCGCAGTTTGTGCCTGGCGTGCCTGGGCGTGGATGCACGGGCTCGAGTGACGCTGGCCGTGCTCGCCTGTGAATAGGTCACGCGGGTGCAGCTGCTCCCGGCAGTGCGCAACCGGCGCGTGCAGCGGCACTCGGCCCCTGCCTGTGTGAACGCATGCTACACCAGCGCCATCCACGGGGACGCCGAGCACCCGGAGCGCCTCGCGAGCATCATGCGCACGGAGAAGCTCGGGGCCTGCGGGCACGTGCACTCGGTGTCGACCATCTTTGGCGTGCTCGAGCTCTTCCGCAAGCGCCACGGCGAGTGCATGGTCATCGGCAAAGCGTGAGTGCCCGCGGCGTGTGCGTGCGTGCTTGTGTGTGTGCACGCGCCTCTTTTGGTTCACACTGAGATGCGTGCGTGCACGCGCCCTGAGCTCGTTCCAACCGAGATGTATATGCATGTACCGTGACGGGAGTGCATGCAAAGGCACATCACCTGTGCGTGTTTGCAGGTACCGCGACGCCGAGTGCATGCAAAAAGACGTCGCCTGGCTGTGCATGGTGCTCGGCTCGTACCCCGTGCTGCCCGACGTGCACATGCACATGTGCATCATGAAAGCGAGCACCGGGACCTACATGGACATCGAGGAGCACGGGTACGTGCAGCGGTACCTCGCGCGGCACTGGCGGGACGCGCGCGGGCAGATTGCGACCTATCGGCCACAGGTCCCGTCGTATGTCCAGCATGATGTGCTGCCCTCAATCTGTGCTCTTGTTCGGTATGCATGGATACAGACCGCGCCGTGTCCGAGCAGGTGCAGGAGCTCGATGTGCACTGCCTGGTGCACGTCGCGGACTTGGCGCGGCTATCGCGCTGCGTGCTCGGCCCGTGTAGCGGTACGCACGCCGATGTCGTTGAGCAGCTCGTGGGGTGGAGCCTGGACCTCAGCTGCACTGTCATGGGCGTGTGCATCTATCGATTTGCGCGCAAGCAGACAGCGCCGAGCACCGCGCCGCGCCAGCTCGAGCAGGCGGTGCACCGCCTGTGTGCGGGGGTGCACGCGGTGCTCGCGGAGCTGCCCGCATGACGCGTGCACCCGGGACGGTGCTCGGGTAAAGCTCGCGCCTGTGTCCGTCCCTTTGCGCGCAGGCAGACGCCGCGGAGCTGCCGGCGTGACGCGTGACCCGGTACATGCATCCAGCTTTGTGGCGTTGAATAAAACACTGAATGATAGAGTGCTGGGTATATATGCTGCTACGAGCTGCTCACAGCACATGGCTCCGACGTGTCTATCAGACAGTTTACGAGGCAAACGCGCAGGACATAAGATTTCATTAGAACCGCTGCTTAAACCTGCGCGTACATTACGTTGTGGCTTGGCCTCTACGCACTCGAAAGGCGGGTCCGCGCGTGTTAGTGGTCAAGCAAACAGGCCGCCGGTTCGTATCAATAATAAGTAATATGTGCAGGGTGCGGAGCCATAGAGCTTGCACAAGCGGGTGGCTTGGCGTCTGTGCACTGGAAAAGGGTCCGCGCGCGTCAAAAGGCGCGCAAAACGACCATGGGATCGTACCAAAGGCGGGTGATGCGTGCATGGTTTCAGAGGCTGCGTAGGTTGCTGAAAATGCCAGAATATGTGCTGAAAACAGGACAGTAGGTGGGACTTTTTGTGGCTGTCCATGCCTCGTTGTGGTCGCGATCGTGCTCTTGTATCCATTACACACAGTAAATAGCTTCCAAAGACAAATATTCCGCGATCCCGTGTGTATTTTTAAAGCATCTATACTGCTCGCAAGATGGTACCTAGCGAACAAAAAGGTATACTTGTGTTGCTCGATGTACGGCAGTCAACACTGATAACCACATGCAATTAAAAAAAAATATAAACCCCGAAAAGGTCTAAAAATATAAATTCGTTGATTTTCAAGTAAAACATTTGTTTATGAGAATATTTATTTTGGTGTCGTGTAAGTGAGTTCAAGAGTATAAAAGCAACTCCGTCCCAGCGTGCATGCGGTAGCTAGCATCTGATGCCGGGAGTGTTCTCTAATAACGTATACAATTCATATGTGGTTTGGACCGTAGTAAATCTTGTTCTCACTGGTTTGACGTGCGCTTTATTCGCGTATTCCGAGCCGCAGAATATCACAGTGGAAAAAGATAATCTACTCAGCTATTATCCAGGTTTTTGGGATGCAGTCAAAGGCAAATACAACAATTATACGAATGTCACCGCATTCAAAAGCGGCAAGAGACTAAGCTTGAAAGCACTAGCAGATCCTGGCAATTGCACCAAGGCAAACGCTGCTTACTGTTATGGAAACGAGGCAACAGGAGCAACTAGAATGTGGTACACCTACCGTTTCAGCCAAAATTACACGAACGATAATGCTGCTGTGCCAGATAATAATAGTATCTCTAATAATAGTATCTCTATCATTCCAATGTTCATACACAATGATGATAGAAGCGCATCAGTCAGAAAGATTGCCTTCGTAGACGACATCGAGGGCGACCGAATCTACAGCCCCGCAGAGTGCTATGAGGTCGTCCGCAGTTACAACCACATCTTCTCAGCACAATCAGTAATTATGGTAATATTTGTGTTATATCATATTTTCGTATTTCTGGCCTATGGAGTGCGTACGGACGGAAATCTGGAAAATGTTATTCCTGTAGTATTCGATGTGTCCATCGTAATTTACGGGATAGCTTTGTTCCACTTTGTGAATTTAATCGTTCAAATCAACGAAAATCAAAGGCATTGCAAGCATCTGTCTGGTTGGTTTGGAAACAGCCCCCATAGCATGCAAATATATGTAGTGTTGAATTTAGGAGGTTACCTGATTGCACTCATTTTGGCAATTTTGACAGCTTACCTTTTCAAGATTTACAGTTTTGAATTTAGAAAAGGTTCGCGTACCCCGCGGGCACAGCCTGCGCCTGTGCCTGTTGACCCTCCCCTCCTTGACAACCCGTAACATCTATAGTGCATGATAAACACATGTATCAATAAAATGCAACAAAATAACACGACGAATCGATCATAGCAATGCAAGCACGTGTTCTTTTACAAAAAGCAGTTTTCGCCAGAAAGTATATGCTTGAAAATAACCCCTTTAATACATTTGCACTCGTACATGTACCCTAAGAAGTGTGGAGTGAATACGTGCAAGCAGCATGCCCGGGGCGTGCAGTATATAAAATACCACGCCCTTGCGCGCGAAACGCATGCGCGAAAACGCGCGCGGGCCCATCTTCGCGTGCCAGCTGGTGGCAGTGTATGCGTGCGCGAGCTACCTGAACGTCGCACTGTTTGTCCTGGTTTGGACATGGGCAGCGACGCGCGGGCGGCTCTCCGGGCGGGGCCCTGGGCTGCTGCGCGAGGGCCTTGAGCTGTGCCTGTTTGCGTCCCTGGTGGTGCACATGTACACGAGCGGGCTTCTCGGGCGGCCGGTGCTGTTCGTGCGCAAGCCCGGGAGCCTCGAGTGCCGCGTGAGCGCGGTGGAGAGCACCGAGGCGATGCTGGTACGGGAGAATGCGAGCGCGTGCGGGCTGCACGGGTACGAGGCGGTGCCCGCGCGCGCGACGTATGACCTGCGCGCAGTGGACGAGCGCGTGTTCCTGGCGACGCGCAACGCGAGCGGCGGGGAGACGCTGCGGACGTGCGCGGACCTCGGCGTTGCGTGCTTCCAGTGGCGCGTGGCGGGGCGCGACGGGGTGCCGCCGCACACGCCCGCGGTGGCGATGCTGGAGCGCGTGCTGGTGCACGACGCAGCGGCGCTGTACCTCGCAGCGTCGTACACGGAGCAGGGCCCGCGCCCGCTGCACGCGCTGCGCGTGCCCGCGGCCGACGGCAACTCGAGCTTTGTGCTGCACTCGCCGCTGCGCGAGCGCGTGCCGCTGCGGCACACCGGGGTGCGTGGCGTGCTCGAGGTCGCGGCACTCGACGCCGAGATTGCGGGCGACGACACGTTTGTGCTCGTGCGAGCGGCAGAGCACCGCCCGCGCATGCTCGTGGCGTTTTCGCGCTTTTGCACGCACGACCCCGACGTGTGCGACGGCTCCGTGTACGCCAACACGAACCAGTTTTTCCGGCTCGCGCAAGTGACCACGCCGCATCCGCTCTCGCTGTTCGCAGCAATATCGGCGTGCGCGCACCCGATGTACAGCAACTGCGGGTATTCGTTCGCGGGCGGCGCGGTCAACCTGCTCGTCAACGAGCTGCTCGTGCTCTCGTGCCTGCTCGTGCTCGCGGAGGAGCGCCCGCGCTGGGGGTACGTGTACCTCCTGCTACAGTTTGTTTGCATCTTCAGCGTGAACTGGGCGGGGCTGCTGGCGCTGTGCTTGCAGCCGCACCTTGTGCGACCGGTGCACGCGTACTCGGCTGCGCTGGGCGCCGTGCTGTTTGCGCAGCTCGTGTACGGCATGTACCTGCTCACGGACCTCGGGTTTGGAATGGATGAGCGCTACGTCACGGCGCGCGCGGCACACGCCAACTACCTGGAGCTGCTGCTGCTCCCGTGCTCGTACTTTGCGGGCTCGGTCTATGTGCACGGGCTGCTGTTTACCGCGCTCTCAGCGGCGGCGCTGCTCGCAAACGCGCTCACGCACGCCGCGCCCGCGCCGGCTCCAGCATACGCATTGGCGTGCGCCGTGGAGCGGGAGCCTGGCGTCGACCTGCATCTCCTCGGCGCGCACCATGCGCGCGTGCTTTCACCCAGCCCGCGGCCCGGCCCGCGGGCACACGTGCGCGTGCCGCGGTCCGATGCGCACTCCGTGTTTTGAAGCCAACACAGTGCGTGCAAGTGCGCCGAGCGTTGCGCCGCGGCGCGTGGGCATGTACGCCGACGGCATGTGGGCTTGGCGCGACCGGTATGCGTGCACGGGTACATGCAGCACGAGCGCCAAGCTTTGCGCCGCGGCGCGTGGGGTGGTATAAGCGCGGCGTGCTGTAGCCGCCGAGTCGTCGAGCGGGCGCGCGGGCATGTACGCCGACGGCATGTGGGCTTGGCGCGACCGGTATGCGTGCACGGGTACATGCAGCACGAGCGCCAAGCTTTGCGCCGCGGCGCGTGGGGTGGTATAAGCGCGGCGTGCTGTAGCCGCCGAGTCGTCGAGCGGGCGCGCGGGCATGTACGGCGACGGGCACTCTGGGCTCGACGTCTTTGCGCTGCTGCACGCGCGGAGCGTCGACACACTGGCCACACTCGCCGAGCAGCAGACGCTGCTCAACGCCATGGGCGGGATGTGGCGCAACGGGCCGGACGGACACCCGAGCTCGGCGCGCGTCTTCGCCGCGCCCAACCTGCACAAGATTCCAGGCGGCATGACCGGGTACGCAACCGAGCTCGGCGGCGACATCCGCGTGCAGTACCTGCAGCCGACCGAGGCGCTGTTCGAGGGCATCACATTTGCGCGCTGCACCGCGCCCGGGGCCGTGCGCGCGGCGCTCGAGGGCCGCCGCACAGACATGGAGCGCAAGCTCGCCCAGTTCAACGAGGCCGAGCGCGCGCGCGCGTGGGGCACGCGCACCCTCAGCGACCTGTTGCCCAGTGCGCAGATGGACTCCGACTTCTGGTGGCAGGCGCAGGAGGCCGCGCGCGCGGACGCACGTGGCGCGTACGGCAACATGATGCAGGACGCGCAGTTTGGCGAGCACAACTACTACGCCATGTACCAGTGCAAGCTCGACGGCACCGAGCAGCTGGTGGCCGACTGCGGGCTCCGCGACGGCGCGGCGTGGGAGCCGCGGCTCACGGGCTACGTCGCGCTCGTGCAGCACCTGGGCGCGACGGAGCCTGCGTTTTACCTCGCGTGCCGCTCGAGCCTGCCCGAGCTCGCGGGGCCGCTCGTGATGGCGCTCAAGAACGACCTGTGCGCAGAGGCCTCGGCGTGCGAGTATGCGGACAGCAAGGAGTGCTGGTTCCTGCGGCAGATGAACCACCGCAACCGCTGCCGCTTACTCGCGCGCGCGGCGGAGGCCCTCGGACTCGAGCTGCACTTGGAGTTTGACCGCCTGGCGCCGGCGAGCGACGCCGGCTGGCGCGTCGCGCGTGCAGACTTTGAAGTCCTGCTCGAAGACCTTTACACGTGCGACGTGCGCGCGCCCGAGCTCAACGACGCGGCGCCGCTCGGCGCAGCGCGTCCGGCGCCGCGGACGGAGCGGGTAGCGCGGCACCTGCGCGGGTGCGTGGATGCGCACGCCAGCTTCGGCCCGCTCGTGCTCGAGATCGGCGGCGCGCAGGGCTTTGCCGTGTTCACATCCGAGCCCGCCGCGACGCTGCGGCTGCACGAGTGCGAGGGCGCAGCGCTGCGCGAGCACGCCTCGCGCGAGCTTATGCTGTTTCCGGCGACCAACGTGCGCGCAGCGTGCGCGGCGGACGTGCAGGCCGCCGAGAGTGAGACTGCGATGCTCCCTGCGCTCCGCATCCACGATATCCTGTACGGCGTGCAGCAGCTCTCCACGCGCCTGCCCGCGCGCGTGTCTGCGCTCCTCCAGGCGTGCGACCGGCACGGCGAGCCACTCGTCTTCGGTAAGCAGTACCCGAACGGACTGCCAACGGTGCTGCTGCCGTGCCACCAGCTCGCGTACATGCCCGTGCAGGGCGACGCTGGGGAGGCTGTCGACGACGAGCTTGCGACACCCCGCATCAAGGGCGTCGCGGTGGAGGCGCGTACGTACGCCAGTGCACAGGCCGAGCTCGGCATGTGGGATCTCGTCGCGACGCTGGACAGCGCGCCCGCGCAGGCCAAGGCACAGCAAGCCGCTGCGAAAAAGACGCCGGGGGAGGTGTGCTTGGAGCTCGACGACCACGCGCTCGCGCTGCTGTGCGCGCTCGCACTCCCGCACAATGCCAACATGCGCGCCGTGCGCCTGGTGCCGTGCCTCGGCGCCGTGCCGGTATGCTAGGCATGTGTGCATGTGGGCAAAGGGGGTACCTAGGCTATTTTCATGCTTCTAAAAGGAAATTTCCCAAAATAGATTTCGAAATAAAAGTCCGGCATATAAAACAAGCTTCAGAGCTCACTCTTTATGCCACGACACGAAAAGACAGAAACACCATTCGAGTATGTACACGCGACTTTTTACGCCGCCGGTTACGCCCTGCGCGGCCGCGCTCGACCTCGGCTCCGAACTCCCGCCGGCATGCGCCGAAGAAGTGCAGCGCCCGAGTTACATGAGCAATTGCCTCGTGCACTTGCGCAAAGTGCTGCTGGAGCAAGGCCTCGACACCGTCAAGTCGGACGAGAGTACCGTCATAAATGTTCTGCACGAGTTTTACCTTCGCTACATGCCAGAAAACAACCATGACGCTCGAACGCGCGGCCTGCTGCGGGCTTCGATCGAGTGCTTCATAGCACAGCTGCAGCGCCTGTCATGTATCGAGCTTACGTCCACTGACAGCGACGAGGTGTCGCAAGTCATCAAGGCTTTTGCAGAGCGCATGTTGCTTGAGGATTTTGTGCATAACGAGCTGGAGCAATATGCAATGCGCCTTGCGCTACTGCCGCGGTGAGAGCAGGCATCGTTGGTTTAAGTTTGAGACGGCACGCCCGCCCTGCAGACACGCAAACTGTGGCGGGTGTAGGCAGTTTGCGCGCGCGCACGTATGAGTCCTCGCGTGTCGCAAATGCTTTGTTTTTTGGGATCGTGAAAATGAAGACACTTGCACCCGCATCTGCGTTTACGGCACCACGACCACGCACAGCCGAGCAATGTCCGCGTGCACGTCGCTCAGCATGTCCGAGAGCACGACCACCCAGGCGTAGTTGCACGCTCGCATGGCGCTGGTCAGCAGCGAATGCGGCTCGTCGAGTGGGTGGCACACAAGCCCGAAGAAAAAGGCGTCGGAGCCCGTCATGAGCACGCAGCGCTCGTGCAGCGCGCAGAATAGCGCGCACGCGTGCCCGTGCTCGTGCGCGCAGATCGCGCGGCGCAGCGCCTGCATCACGTACACGGCGTTGGCGTAGTGTGCGAAATCCAGCCAGTGCTGCGAGTCGAGAGCACAGGCGCGCTCGCTCAGTTTGCGGCACGAGCGCCGCAGCCGCGCGACGTCTGAGCACTCCAGAAACGGCATGCAGCACGCCAGCACGTCGCCGTGCGCGAGCAGCTGCTCAAGCTGCATGCCGGGCGCTCCTGTTTTTGTGCTTGTCTTGTGTTTATAAAACCCGGCTATGTGTGCACGAGCTTAAGCCTTGAGATGCAGAAACATGATCGTGTCCGTAAAGTACGTCCGTAAGAACCCGGTACGTCAGGCCCGCCGCACCATAATCTGCTTTCGCGACCAAGTATGCGCACACCGTGCGCGTGCGGAAGACCCCCCGTGCACTTTGCACGGCTGCAGCAAGCCGCTGCCAGCTTTTGTGTGCACGGCGCGCGCCGTGTGCAAACGGCCCAACGCTGCGGGGAGTGCGTGCCGCATGCATCAGTGTGTCCGGCTGCGCACAATTTCGCCGGGCGTTCGCACATATAGCTGCTTCTGTGATGCCGCCGGTTTTATTCTTGGCAAACATGAACACGGCTTGCCGCCTGATACATGCATGAGCTGCCGGCGGAGCCAGTGCTTTTGCATGGGCTGCACCGGTGGTTTGTGGTGTTTCTTTGTATTTATTTCTTGCGCGCATGGTGCGCGAAGCTCGAGTAAATCTCTGCACGGCAGGTTCAAAAGACGGGCCAGCGACAGCGTCTCGTCGCGCACCTGCAACGGGGTATTTTCTGCACTCAACTCCTGAAAACACGCCTGCATGTGCAACGCGGCAGAACGCATCTGCATTTATACACGTTGCGCAAGCTTTTCGGTATTGCTTGTTTATTGTACACGCGAAATCGACTATGCATAAGCCATCACGCAAAGGCGGGGTATGGGAAAAAGTACATACACAGAGTGCGCATGTACAGGCCCACTCGGTCGGCAACTCTCCTCACCTGCTTCAACAAAGCGGGCACATGCAACGCTGTCGTGTAAACACAGGCGCGCTCGAATACAGCTTGGAATGTAAAGATAACAGGCAGGTTACTGCCCGTGCAAGCCACAAAGGCTGCAAGCACGACATTCGCAACCACAAAGGCACCTGTCTTGCCCATATCCAACATCCTGTTGAAGAAAACACTGCACAAGCCCACTGAGAGACGCAAAAAGACTTTCTCGAATGAGAACAAGTCCGTGATATAGACCTCCACACCGAACGCGCTTTTTGTGAAGGCGGACAGCAACAGTACTACCTGCGTCGTCACGAGCCAAAGTACAGTAGCGGGCTGGAGCGTTCGCTCGAAAGCGCTCCCAGCGCGTGCGGCTATAGAATACGCGAAAGGCACGGCAGCCTGGAGCGTTCGCTCGAAAGAGCGCCCAGCGCGTGTGGCTGTAGAATGCGCGAAAGGCACGGCATGCGTAGGCGCAGCACTCGCGCCGCCGCGCGAGTGCATCAAAGCCGCCGGCGCATTTGGCGCAAAGGCGGCGATAGTGTGCAGTGAGCACACGAGTAGGCAGACAAACTTCAGGCTGAGTGCCATCGTATCAGGCTGCGAGCACTAACGTGTGTCGAGAGAGTAAACGGTTTTGGGTGTGCACGTACACAGCGGGCATATATACCCGACATGTGCATCAGCGCAACCCGGTGTGCAAGCCCCGTGCTTTATTATTGCTTTCAATCCCCGAGCCCAGCGCCAGCATTCGAATCGCAGCATGCTCGCGGTACTAAGCACCTGGGCCCGTCTTGTTCGGTGCCCCAGCCTGCGCGGACGCGTTCGAGACCCAGAAGGGCGCGCCGCGCGGCAGCAGCGGGATCAGCGGCACGGCGAGCGCCGGCGCGTGCGTGGAGACGTTTGCCGGTATTTTGGCGCCTGAGGTAGTATTCGCCCGCGCTGCCCAGCCCCCCGTGCGCCGCACTGGCCCCCGTGCGCGAGGCGCGCGCGTGCTGTGTACGTACACGGCACCCGTTATTGCAAGGACTACGAGTGCACTCGCGACCATGGCGTGCCTGATGGTTGGCATGCGTTTTTTGCGCGCGTGTAATCTCGCGTGCTTTTGTAGTCTTTGAGTCGAGGGTATGCGGCAATTCTGAAAAAGGCGCTTCGTATGGAAACACACGGCCCGTGCACGAGTGCGTGCAGGGATCCCGAGCAGCACGAGAGCCCGCGTTCAGACGCACAGCCCGCGCAGCACCGTGGCCGTGAACTCGCGCGGCAGTGGGTGTCTTGCCGTGTACTGGAGCATGATCTCCAGCAGGCCCGTGGGCACGCCCTCTGGCATGCGCAGCTCCGGGCGCTGCGGCGGGAGCTTGTGGTTGAAGGCCCGGGCGACTGCGCGGTAGCAGGCGCTTGCGCACTGCTTCGGGAGGTGCGCGCCGAGGTACATGTGTGCGAGCATAGCGAGCGGCATAATCTCGAGCTGGAGGCGGCCAAAGGAGAACGCGAGGCACTTGTCGCGGAACACATGCACGGTCTGGGTCGCATGCACGTTGCTCGACTCGAGCACGAGAGAGAGACGCTGCAAAACCGCGCTCGCCTGTGCAAAGATGGGATCATGCCGGTTGTCTGGTAACTCCAGTGCGTCCAACAGCTCCGCGTCGGCGTCGACCGGCGCGACGAGCGCAATGTTTTCAGCGCGCTGAGGCAGCTTCGAGCCCTCGGCACGGCACGGAAGCGCCTCCGCGCGCATGAGGCACAGCAGCAGCACCACCTGGCGCTGGCTCACCGAGAGGTGCACCCACGCCGTGTGGTGCACGGGGATGCCGTCGGGTACGAGGCTCTCAGTGCCCCTTTTCTCGTCCGTGCTCGCGCGCTGCTGCACGGCGCGGTGCAGCGCAAGCAGCGAAGGGCGGCACGTGCGCTCTGAAGGCACGGCTCCCAGCTCCAAGTCTCTCGCTACGTGCACCGCCCCGTGCGTCTCGCGCTGCAGCTGCGCGACGTCCCGGAATTCGATGTTGGCCAGCAACGCCACGATATCGGTGATGAGCTCCTCCGCGCTCGGCGTCTGCTTGACGCCGTTCCATATCTGCAGCACAATGTCCTGCTCGCATTCCACGCCGCTGCGGTGCAGCAGCAGCAGCAGCGCGGCCGTGCGCTCAACACCGGCTGTGTACAGGATAATAAATACGCGCACAAAGAGCACGGGGGTGTGTTGCTCTTTGAGCATGACCCCCGTCTGTAGGTGCCGCTTGAGCTCGAGGAGCGCGCTGCGTGAGCCCGGGCTCGCGTGCATCTCGGCCGCGCACGCGCACAGCGCGTCGGCGTCGGCAACGTGCACGTGCCAGAGCAGCTCCACCCACACTGCCGGCTCCACGTCAAAGAGCTTGTGTTCCATTGCCTTGTGCAGCGTTGCCTGGTCGTACTCGCCGATACTCACACCGAGCTCGTGCAGCTGCGCGACGACGGCGGGCACGTGGTGCGGCACCAGTGCGCAGGCAAGCCGCAGCCGCAGCATACGCTGAAAGCGCGAGTCCGCGGGCTCCGCGCTCACGCTCGCGCTCTCGTGGAAGTAGAGCAGCGCGCTGTGCAGTCGCTGCACGCTGTTCATGCCTGCACGTATGTCTCCGGGTGTTTATACCCGTGCCGGTGCACGGCCTGCGTTTTCAGAGCATGCAAAACAGATGCTTGGGTGCAGCACCAATGTAGAAGACAAAGCACGAGTACTTTATTTCAGCTCGTTCACGTCGACCATCACAGAATCTGTCTCAGGCGGGAATTGCTCGCGGAACCACTGCCGCAGCAGTTCCCCACCCTCGCCTACTCGTCCGTTGTGCTCGGGGTGGTACAGGTACGCGCCGCACAGGTCCCACCGCTCGTAGATCCTGGAGTAGAACCACACGCACGACCGCGCCTCATCCTCTGTCAGCGGGCGCGCGTCCATGGGCGCAAAGTGCCGCCGCGAGAGCGCCTTGGCCGCGGCCTCCTCGTGCCACGCGCGGAGCCATGGTTCGTCCGCGCGGAACATGCGCGCGCGGCGTGTTGCCTTTTTTTCTCTCGACTGCCCTGGCATTTAAATGCACATAAACACAAGCACAAAAACACAAAGCTTATACAACCAGGAAAAGAGCGCTATACGGCGCGTGCGTGCATGTACGGGTTTGCAGTCATTCTCGTGACGCTGTTGCTGTCGTTTTCAAGCCTCGTGTACGGCTACGTGCTCAGGGTGGAAGTGCTGCTCAAGCGAGACATGCAGCTGTGCTACTTTGACGACGACTTGTGAGCTCCTCGCCTGTCGCAGACTCCTGCATGGCCCTTCGTGCGTTTCTCTTCATTGCCGGCCTCTTTGGCGTTCGGCTCTATGCCTTGTTCGCACGTGGTCTGGTGCACGAGCACGCCCCCCGCGGGCAAACCCCCCCCGCAGAAATGTGCTGAGGCTCTCAAGCGCGTTTTTCTTCATCGCCGGCCT
>ERZ807291.5584-NODE-5584-length-15686-cov-7.450451_pt1 | contig 15686 bp, 12 predicted proteins | sample MGYA00521257_ERZ807291 | MGnify/ENA primary metagenome ERZ807291 (study PRJEB31413, sample SAMN03169783) | marine metagenome | biome: Marine; feature: Water; material: Subsurface seawater | place: North Sea | collected 2011-04-28 | depth 1 m m ...
GGTTTATCTTCAGATTTTGCTTCCTCTACAGGGGCAGATTCTTCAACTACAGGGGCGTTTTTCTTCTTGATACGCTCCACTTTGGCTTTGGTTTTCTTTTCAGCACGCTCAAGCCATTCTTCTGGGCTAAGTCGTCCCTGTTTGATTAAACTCTTGGCTGTGTCCGTAGGTTGTGCTCCAACTTGGAGCCAGTGATCAACCCTTTCCATCTTCAGCTTTAGCTCTTCCGAGCGTGCATGAGCCTGTGGGTTGTAGGTACCGAGGACTTCGATAAACCTCCCGTCGCGGCGTGATGTCGATGGCGCGACTACCATACGATAAAATGGTGCGTGTCTAGCACCGTGTCTTTGCAAGCGGATCTTGATCATTTCTGTTCTTCGTAAAGTGTAGTGGGAAAATGCGAGAAAAGGATGAAAAAACCGAAATTTCATGATTTTGTCAACGCCAAAGCAGGCTTCTCTCTTATCGATTCCTCCTGCCGACCAGGAATTGAAAACAATCCATATTGTGAAACTTTGAACGGTGCTACCAAGGATATCCTTATTTTTAACTTGTAAATAATCCACCCAAAGAAAAAATCGGGCTGAGCTTGTAAATTTCAAACAAATGTTTAAAACAAGTCACAAGTGAATCTCTTAGATCTATCAAAACCAAAACAATCCACCCGTAAAAGGCTTCTCAAATCGGCTGAATCCCTTTTTGCCAAACGAGGTTTTGGCGGTCTCACCCTTCGAGAAGTATCGCAACAATCAAACACCAACCTAGCCTCTGCCCATTATCATTTTGGCTCAAAGGAAGCCTTGGTCATGGAAATGCTTCAGTGCCGGATACGACCAATTAACGACCGCAGAAAGCAATATATTGCAAATGCAAAAGCGAAATCCGAAGGGAAGGCGCTACCCACACATCTCATCTTTGAAGCCCTGATCGCTCCCATTGGGGAAGAAATTTCCAAAAGTATTCATAACCGCAAGACCCTTGCTCAAATCGTCGCTCGCAGTTTTACGGAACCAGAATCTTTTATTCAAGAAATGCACCGGCGTTTTTTTGGAGAACTTTGTGAACTTTTTATTAATGAACTTTGCCTGGCTCACCCAAACACACCGAAGGAAGACATATGCTGGAATTTACACTTTGCCATCTCTTCCATGCTGGGTGCCCTGGCCCAACACCGCAGACTTCACCATTTCTCACAAGGACTCTGTGATGAAAATGACACCAGCACTATGATAAGTCGCTTAATTCTTTTTGTTACCCACGGGTTTGAGGCAGGGATCAAAAGTCAAAATCCATGAAACTGTTTTCCTTCATACTCTACCTTTTCGTTTTGGCTTTTCTCATTTCAGGCTGTGTTTCCCATCAACCTGACAAGAAAAGCCCAAAACCTTTTGAGGATATTCCGGATAGATGGGCTTCCTGGGACACAAATATCAGCGATTCTAAGAAGCAGATTTTCTGGGCTGATACTTTTAATGATCCCTTGTTGTCCGAAGCGATAAGAACAGCCTGGAGCGGGAATCCACTGCTAATATCCCAGGCAGAACAGACTCTTGCACGTGGTGAAGAAGCTGTCATCATAGGTGCCAATCTTTCCCCCCAGGCCAACTTGGGAGTTTCAGGGAGTCGAAGTAAACGCAATTTAATTGGCTTCAACTTACCCAATGGGAGCACTTCCTTTACCAGCAACAGTTTCAACGCGGGGCTCAATATTGGTTGGGAAATTGACTTATGGGGTAAATTGAAGTCTCAGAAAGAGTCCGCTAAAAAGCAGTTTGAACGGGCATCCCAGGATTATGAAGGGGCCCGTTTGTCCATTGCTGGCCAAGTGGCCAAAACCTGGTTTGAGATCATCGAAAACCAGCAGCAAACTATTCTGGCCCGGCAAACCATGGAAATTTTTGGCACCAACCAGAGTTTTGTGGCAAAACGCTTCCAAAAAGGGCTGGCCACCTCCCTAGAAAATGACTTGGCCACGAGTGCTTTTGCCAGTGCACAAGCCTCCCACTCCATGCGTCTCAGGGAGAAAAGCCAATCCATACGAAATCTTCAATCTCTCCTTGGTGTCTACCCGGATGGGGAGGTGGACTGGAATGTTTCCCAGGCACTTCCCAAACTAAGCTTGCTTGCATTACCCTCCACCCCCACCGCTGCCCTGGAAAACAGACCGGATATTATTTCGTCCCGTCTCCAGCTTGAAGCATCCGGCTTTGATCTTTCGGCTTCTCGCCTTAATCGGCTTCCTTCCCTTTCGATTACCGGAGGTCCCGGAAGCCGGGCGGAAAACTTTGAGGATTTACTCGATAATCAATTTCAAACTTGGGAGGTTGGCGGATCCCTGACCCAGCCGCTCTTTCAGGGTGGTCGGATCAAAGCCCAAATCAGGAGAGCCGATGCCCTCAAGCAGTCATCTCTGGCCAACTATCGGGCGACGGCTTTACGGGCTTTCACTGAAGTCGAAAACCTTCTTTTCAATGAAACCAGGCTTCAAGCTGAAGAAGCGTATTTGAAAACAGCTTCAACTGCGGCGAAATCGGCAGCTCAAATTAGTTGGGACCGTTACCAAAGTGGGCTGCAAGATATCTTTGATGCCTTAGACTCACAGCGGAGGTTTTTTGATTCTGAGAGCAGTCTTTTGAACATTCGTAAACAGCGTGCAATTAACCGTGTTAATCTCTTTTTAGGCATCGGGCTACCTGCCCTGCAAACTGAACCATGAAAAAAATAATTCTTCCCGTGCTTGTTTTGGGTGCTTTACTTTTCGCATCCCGAATCTTGATCACCATGCGTCCTGAACCCCAACCAAAAGAAGTGATAAAGCAAATTCCTTTTGTTGAGGTCATCGAAGCCCGCCAAGTTAATCTTCGTTCCAGTATCAATACATTCGGTACGGTCAGACCGCAAACTCTGACCACTTTAATTGCTGAAGTCCCTGGGGTAATCGAAGACATTGCACCAATTATAAATGAAAAAGCTTCGGCTCAATCATTCCATACCGGTGGTTTTTTCAATAAGGGTGAACTCTTACTCAAGATTGAGGACACCAATTTAAAAGCTGCCTTGGCCGAAGCCAATGCAAATGTAAGCCGTACCCATTTACAACTCGTCCAGGAACTTGAACTGGCCAAGCAAGCGAAGATTGAGTGGGGTGCCCGTGACTGGTCTCTTGCATCGGATCTTGTTAAAAGAAAGCCCCAGATACAAAAGGCACAAGCGGAAGCAAAAGCAGCAGAAGCGAAATTGAACAAAGCTACAAGGGATTTAGCAAGAGCTCTGGTAAAGACTCCATTCCAGGGTCGAATCCTGAAAACAATGGTTGATGTGGGACAGCAAGTTGGTGCAGGTTCCCCCTCTGCTTTAGCTGAAATTTACGCCCTTGATGCTGCCGAGGTCTTCCTTTCCCTAAGCCAGACAGAGATGAATTTCCTTGGGTTCTCCGACGGTTTCCAAAACGACAAGGGCTTTTCCGTTCAAGTGGAGGTTCTAAATAAAAAGGGAAAAACGATACACCAGGGAAGGCTTGAAAGGTCGGAAGGAGTGGTGGACTCTCAAACCAGGCTTACCAAACTCGTCGCTTTGGTGAAAAATTGTTTCGCCAATCCCTTCACTCCCCAAAAAATACTAGAGCCCCTCTCGGTTGGTCAATTTGTAAAAGTTCGGTTACGCGGTGCATCTCAGGATGTATTTGTCATTCCTGATTCTGCTTTCCGCACCCAAAACACCATCCTGACGGTTGATCAAGATAATCGTCTCCAAATCAAGGAAGTTGAAACCCTCCACCGGGCGGGCAAAAAAGTTTGGGTAAGTGAGGGTCTCTCAGACGGAGAAAAAGTTTGTATTACTCCCATTGAAATTATCGCAAATGGTATGGAGGTAAGAGTGGTTGAGCCAGTAATTGATATTAACCAAACTGCCCAATGATTGCCTGGTTTGCACGAAATGGGGTTGCCGCCAACCTCCTCATGGGAATCATTGTTGTTTCCGGTTTTTTCTCTATCCGTGCGCTCAAAATGGAATTGTTTCCTGATTTTGACCTCGACTTGGTCACTATTTCAGTCCCCTACCCCGGGGCTGCCCCGCTGGAAGTTGAAGATGGGATATGCAAACAAGTGGAGGAAAAAATATGGGACCTTGACGGGATCAAAGAAATGACCTCCTTTGCCAGGGAAAACCTTGGCGTAGTCAGTGTGCAAGTTAGCCGCGGCAAAGATGCCAAGCTTTTGGCCGATGAAATCAAGGTTCGCGTGGATTCCATCCTAAATTTCCCTGAAGAGGCGGAAAAACCAATGGTGGAAGTGGCCACGCAAAAACGTCGGGTTTTGGCTCTGGCTATCCATGGTGACTGTGATGAAAAATCTCTCCGCAAGCTAGCAGACAAGACACTTGATGAGCTCACAAACCTGCCCGGTATCACTCAGGTTGAAATCGCCGGGATCCGAAAACCAGAAATTGGGATTGAGGTATCGGAAGATGCACTCCGTGAGTACGGAATGAGCTTTGATGGAGTTGCCCGGGCGATCCAAAGAAGTTCAATTGATACCCCCGGTGGTGTGGCTCGTACCCCTTCCGGAGAAACCCTCCTTCGGTCCATGGGGAAAGCCCATGATGGAAAACAATTTAAACAGATGCCTGTCCTCACCTCCGCGGATGGGTCCAATGTCACCCTGGACGAAATTGCTGAAGTGAAAGATGGGTTTGAGGATAAGTCTCTGTACACCCGTTTTTCAGGTGAACCTGCGGTTACCCTTCGCATCTTCAGGGTCGGAAAACAAAGTCCTCTCGATATCTCTGATAAGGTTAATGCCTATGTAAAAGATGCATCCGCTAGCCTCCCTGAAGGTATAACCATGACGATCTGGCAGGATTCCTCTTACTACCTTGAAGGCAGGCTTGAAATGATGATCCGTAATGCCTTGCAGGGCCTGCTTTTGGTATTCCTAGTTTTATCACTCTTCCTTCGCCCTTCCCTGGCGGTGTGGGTTGCCCTTGGGCTTCCAATCTCATTTATGGGTGCCTTCGCCACCATGGGTCTAGTAGGGGCGTCGATTAACCTCGTATCTTTATTTGCCTTCATTGTGGTGCTGGGAATTTTAGTCGATGATGCCATTGTTGTGGGCGAATCTGTTTATACCTTAGGCTCCAAAGGAGAAAAACCCCTCCAAGCTTCCATTAAAGGAACCCACTTAGTCGCAATGCCAGTCACTTTTGCCATCCTGACCAGCATGGTTGCTTTTGTACCCATGCTCTTTTTACCAGGCTGGCTGGGCAAGCTCATGAAAGATATTCCACTGGTGGTTATCCCTGCCCTCTTCTTTTCCTTGATCGAGTCAAAATTCATCCTGCCTTATCACCTCAGTCTTTGCCGCTTTGATAAACTTCCCACAAATTGGCTGGCCCGTCTCCAAAGTAAAGTATCCAAAGGCTTGGAATCTTTCATCGAAAAAGTATACCAGCCCTTTCTTCAAAAGTGCCTGGAGTGGCGCTACCTAACCCTCAGCTTATTCCTTGGCCTTTTTGCGATAACCATGGGTCTTATCATTGGTGGTCATGTTCCGAGTATTCGTGGTGTACCTCCGGTTCCATCTGACTATATATCCGTTAAAATTTCCATGCAGGATGGAGTACCTGCCGCTACCACAGAAAAAGCGCTGAATGAACTGGAAAAAGCAAGACTTGCGGTGGTCAAATATTTGGAGACCGAAGGCGAGCCCAATCCCTTTATGCATGTCATGAAAACCATGGGTGCCCAACCCTTCTCGGGTGGCCCCAAGAGTTCATCCAGTATAGTATCAGGGTCAAACCTCGGAGAAATCAGTGTTGAACTAATCAAGTCCGAAGACCGTACCCGGTCTGCCCCGCAAATTTCTGCTCTTTGGCGGGAACGAATCGGACCACTACCGGGTGTCAAAGAATTATACTTTGGGGATGTGGCCGCGGGTGGAAGCCGTACCGCAATTGATGTTGAGATTGCAGGCTTTCATCTTGACGACATGAGTAGGGCTGCGGAAAAATTAAAGTCGAAACTGGCAACATACCAAGGGCTTTTCGATATATCTGACACATATTCCGGGGGGAAAAGGGAGATGAAGATTAAGCTTACGGATAACGGTCGTGCTCTTGGCTTAACCCAGTCCGACCTGGGCAGGCAGGTGCGGCAGGCATACTACGGCCAGGAAATCCAACGGATCCAACGAGAACGGGATGAGGTAAAGGTAATGCTCCGCTACCCGCTCGCAGACCGAAAAACACTCACCGCCCTAAGTAGTCTTCGGGTGCGAACACCGAGCGGTGTGGAGGCACCCCTTGAAGAGGTTGCAACCATTGAGTTGGGCAAAGGGTATCCCACGATTAAAAGAACCGACCGCTCCAGGATTATAAATGTCCAAACTTCTGCGGATAAAGCGGTCGCCCAAATACCCCGGATTGAACAGGAACTTGGGGAAAATTTTATTCCTGCCCTGAGGTCTGAGTTCCCCAACCTGCGATTTTCCTTTGTCGGAGAAAAGAAGGAACAGGAGGAAAGTGATTCCGGTCTAGCCCAGGCTGGAGGTATATGCCTCTTTGTAATCTATGCATTGCTGGCCATCCCTTTTCGTTCCTATATTCAGCCCTTTTTGATTATGTCCGTTATTCCTTTTGGTTTGATCGGTGCAGTGCTGGGACATTATCTCTTTGGATTGCCCCTGAGCCAGTTGTCTCACTTTGGTCTTGTTGCCCTTACTGGTGTGGTGATCAATGATAGCCTTGTACTCGTCCATTATGTGAATCAAAGAGCCAAAGAGACCTCGATATTTGAGGCGGCACGCTTAGCGGGCATGGCACGCTTTCGGGCTATCCTGCTTACTTCCCTCACTACATTTGTCGGGTTGCTTCCGATTTTGTACGAGCGCAGTCTTCAGGCTCAGTTCCTTAAACCCATGGCTATTGCTATAGGATTTGGCGTTTTATTTGCTACCTTTATCACCCTTCTTATGGTGCCCTGCCTGTACCTGATTCTGGAAGACTTTAAAAGTGTGGCTGTAAAACTAGCTCGTTTCTTAGGCTATGGCACGCGTAGCCCTCTAAAAAACTTGGAAGAAGTCAAAAACTAGGGACATTCCCCCATCCCAAGAATTGTTTCAAAAAAAGGCTCTTTCGTTTCTTTCGCAACCGTTTCAACTTTTGTGCGCTTGAACCCTGTTTTTTTCATCATGCGGTAAAGATCATTTTCCCCAAAGCCCAACCACAAGTCACCATAGGCATCTCGGGCTTTTTCAAATTGGTGTTTTTTGAGATCTAAAATGATAAGTTGGCCTTTAGGTTTTAATATTCTAAAAGCTTCGGACAAAGCCTTCTCAGGATGTTGAGCATGGTGCAGAGACTGACTCATGAGTGCTAAATCGACTGTGTTATCTCCGAGGGGAACTTTTTCAATATCACCCTGCTTGTATTCTAAGTTTGAAAGATTTTTCTTTTTGGCCAGTTCCTTCCCGACCCGAACCATACTCCTGGAGCTATCAATGCAATAAACTTTCCTAGCTCTCTCCGCAAGGAGCTGTGAGATCATCCCCTCACCTGCCCCTAGGTCAACGATCGTTATATGGGGAACGAGGTGGAGCAAAAAATGGCCTATCGACTCCCATGAACGCCCTGGGACATAGTGCTTCCCTAGTCGTTCCGCAACTTCATCAAAATATTTTTCACTTTCACGGCGGCGACGCTCCAATATGCGAAGCAGCCCGGATTGATCGCCTTCCCAGAAGTCTTCTTCAGAATCTGCGGAAAGGGCAAACCTGACCATGTCAAATTTAGATGATTTATCTAAACTGAGGGTGTAGTAAGTTTTTTTTCCATCTTTACGGTCCACAACCATACGGTTTCGGCGCAACAAGGATAAATGAGATGATATCCTCGATTGCCCCATCTCCAAAATTTCCTGTAATTCAGCCACCGAAAGTTCTTCCCTGGCAAGAAGTCGAAGCATCCGTAAACGAGTGCTATCTGAAAGGAGTTGTAGGATTTCGGTAATCTTCATGGAAATACAACCAAAGAATTTAACCTCAACCCAAAGTTGGCAAACTAAAATATGGAATCACTGAAATAACAATTCAGTGACACTGGAAGAAAACAGAATTACTGGGAATCTATCCAGCGACTGAGGTCTTCAATTTTCCAGCTCTGCACATTTCCTTCCACTTCTGTCTCAACAGAATCACCTTTTTTCTTTCCAAGCAGGCGCTGCCCAAGTGGGGTCAGATAGGAAAGAATATTGTTATCAGGATCACTGTCCCAGGCACCCAGAATCACATACTTTTGATTCTCGCCGGAATGAGAGTCACTCAAATTAACAATAGATCCGATACCAACCATTTCACTAGGAGCGTCAGTAAAGTCTGTAGGCTTGGCTCTCATCAAATCGGTCTGCAACTCGGATTGACGGGCAAGCAGAAGTTTCTGCTCATCTTTGGCCATTTGGTACTCCGCATTTTCCCTTAAGTCACCAAGCTCGCGTGCAGCTTCAATGGCTTGGGAATTGGCCGGTATTTTCTCCTTATTTAGTAAGTCTAGGTCCGCCATTTTCTGGTCATAACTAACCTGAGAGACAATCAAGCTGTCATCGGTTACCGGGGCCGAATCATCCGAAGAACCACTCCGAGAGCCACCGCCACCGATTAAGCTTTGGATTTCAGGGTGCCTCTTAATAAATCGAGCAAGCAAGGAGCGCTTACTTAGGTCCTCGAAACCTGGGTTCAGGAGCAGAGCCTGTGCAAGATCTTTGGCATTTTCTGCCGACCCTTTGGATAAAATATCCGGTAACAATTCGCGATCATCTGATAGAATTTCTGCAAGCGGTATACGACGGGAAGTCGCATTTTGGAGAGACTCATAGTCAATTGCAGAAAAAACAGCGGTCAAAAGACGAGGGCTAATTAAAGGGCTCAACACCTTCTTAAACTTGGCAAGATCGCGGAATTTCAGAATCCATAATAAAACCGGAGCTTTTAAGTTTTGTTCATCCAATGCCTTATTCAACGATGACACAAGGAGTTTGGACTCTTCATGATCAACAAAGAAATGAGCACATTCACCCGAAAATTTAAAGGTTGTATTCTGCATTAGGTTAACAACCAAAGGCTTCCAGTCCGCCTCATAAACACGGGTTACCAAGTCAATAAACCGTCGATGAAACTTAGTGGGCATTTGATTGGCAAGGCCTGGAAGGTCGTCTTTACACTCTTCTAAGATCGATGCGGAAGTTGGCTCAAGTTGCTCCACATCTTCTTCGACATCACGGGCTAGGTTGTTACGGACCCAAATACCATACAAGCGGTCGGCTTGGCTTAAGTTTCGGGCTTCCATGATAGCCACAGTAAGTTCGCTTAAAACTTGTGGCAAATCGGCCTGCAGATCTTCTTTCTCCGATGCCAAGTCAAATAGTTTTTCCGCCAAAATGATCTTGTGCTTGGATCTCTTCTCATCGAAAAAGTCCTGAAGGATTTCTTGCTCAGGCTTGACCGGCTCATCCCGTAAAACATATGGTTCGGTTTTCTTGTTCGGGACGGCAACACGAGGGTCTTTAACTAGGAGCTTCTTGGTAGCAGTCCACCACTTCTTGCCTTTGACAGGACCCAGTAAAAAAGCCAACACTCTCTCGATTTCACGAGATTGAGCACAACCATCTTCGCAAGTAGATAAGATATCAATGATCAGTTCCACAGGCTCCTTCTTGGCCAAGGTTTCAATTTCTGAAGGATTGGCACGGTGCTTCGACAAAATATGTTCCTCCGCTAAAACTTCCAGCTTACCGATACAAAAAACTGGGTCCATGGCATGACTCTTCCTGTCCTCTTCTTCGAAATCGATTAATACCATGCCACGATCTTGATCAAAACCGGAGATTTGGCCAAATCCCCAACTACGGTGGATGCAACATGCACCTTCTTTCATTGCCTCTAAGGCAGGGCGTGATGATTCAAGGGATGGATCTTTTTCGACCAACTGATCGATAACTTCGGGATTCATTCAGTAAGATGGGTATAAATATTTAATGAGCAAGTTTAAGTTTTTACATCCGCAATAGTAATAACTACAGCGGATTTGGCGAGTGAAAAGCTTAAGGGTTAAGAATTTGTAGGGTTTTCCTGTTTAGGGTTTGCAATCTTAAACATAATGAAAAGGGGGAGTATCAAGATGATTGCACCCAACAAGTAAGCAATCTTTGAGCCGCAGGCAAAGTAAGCAATTCCAGCAAGGATGGGACCACAGGCTCGAGCCATTGAGCCCGATGACCGAAAGACACCGAGATGGAAGCCTTGGTTTTCTTCCCCTGAATGCAAAGAGGTAAGGGCTGTTAAAGTTGGGCTTATTAAAGCAACCCCTGCAGACATTAAAAATAATCCGCTGTAAAACATAGAGGATGTAAAGGATTGCGAAATAACGATAAAGGAAATAAATCCTAAAATAATTCCTAATGTTGCCATCTTTTTTTCACCGATTTTCCCAACAAATCGGCGCACAAAAAAGCCTTGAACAAAAATCAAAGTCAGCCCGATAAGTAAGAACATTTTCCCCAAGCTCATCGGATCATAATCAAATCTTTCCACCGCCAGAAAGGTGAGAGTAAATTCCATACCACTGAAGGAAATCATGTAAAGAAGATAAACCAGGCAGGTATTTCGCACATTTTGATTGGCAATCTTACCAAGTTGGAAAATCGCGGGTTTTGGTTGCTCTGTGACGTTTCTTTTCCCCGCACTCAATGTTTCCCTAAATTTAAGGATCACCCAGGCCCAGTTAATCAGGGCAAGGCATAAACTAATTAAAGCCGCTGCTGAAAAGGGGTTCAAGGAAAAGGTTCCCTGGCTGGATTCTGCAAGCACCCATGTGGATGCATATCCACCTAATGCAGGACCCAAGATGAAACCAAGCCCAAAAGCAATCCCAACCAAGGCCATTCCTTTGGATCTCGATTCCCGAGAGGTTACATCTGCAATGGCAGCGGTTGCCACCGATAAATTTCCGCCAGCAATTCCCCCCAGTACCCTTGATAGAACTAACACCCAAAAATCACCCGCAAAAATCCAAAGGGCATAACCCAAAGCTGTCCCGCCTAGGGTGTAAATTAAAACAGGCCGTCGACCGATTCGGTCAGACCACCTTCCCCAAATAGGGGCAAAAAAGAATTGTAAAACCGCGTAAAGCGATCCAAGAGCACCCCCAAATATAACGGTTTCAAAACGAAAAGAGCTTGATGAGTCGAAGCCTTCAAAAGAAAAACTTTTCAGGTAGATAACAAAATCCGTAACGATGCCACCCCCCAACCCAGCTTCCCGGCTTAAATAATGATCAAGCATAGAAGGAAAAAGTGGAAACAAAACGGAAAAGCCCACCATATCCAAAAAGATGGTCAAAAAAACCACGGCAAAAGTAGATCGTTTCCTGCGGGTTGATTCATCCATATTTGAATTCATAGGCTAATTTCTTAAAGGTCCTTTGTTTTCGAAAGCTTTCGAAGGGCGACCAGGACATTTTCAGGTACCAGACGGGTTTCCCGGTCACCGTAAAGGTGTACTTGCTTGATCAGTTGAGAACTGGTAAAAAAGTACTTCTCGTTCGGCATAAGGAACATGGTTTCAAGCTCTGGATCCAAGTGCCGATTCATTTGGGCCATTTGAAATTCATATTCAAAATCAGAAACAGCCCTTAATCCTCGAATTAAGACCTTGGCTTTTTTAGCAGCGGCATAATCCACCAACAGCCCTTCGAAAGGTTCCACTGTTACATTAGGAAAAGAGGTTATATTTTCCTCAACAAGGGTAATTCGAGTCTCCAGGCTAAAGGCTGTATCTTTTCCTGAATTCCCCGCAGAAACAGCCACCACAACTTGATCGAACAATTTAGATGCTCGGGACAGAACATCCAAATGACCGTTTGTTACCGGATCAAATGTACCTGGGTATAAAGCGACAACCATAACCAACTCAGCATATCACTCCATTTAAATACGTCCACCCTCAAGGCATCCTTGCTTGGGATTGCAATATGAAGAATAAAGGGTTACGACTTCCTATTATTAGATGAATTTACCCAACTTACTAACTCTTTCGAGGATTCCATTAATGTTATTGATCATTGGCTTGCTTTACCCCAAGCCGGAATTTTCCTTCGAATGGTCCCGAAGCCTAGCCCTCGGGCTATTTCTTTTTGCCGCATTAACTGACTGGCTGGACGGTTGGTTGGCCCGTAAATTTGGTCAGGTTTCTGAGTTTGGGAAATTTATGGATGCCCTATGTGACAAAGTGCTAACTTTAGGCATGTTTACCAGCCTTTTGGCGTTGGGAGCTCTTCCCCTTTGGACACTTTTTCCCATTTTACTGATTTTATCTAGAGAACTCCTCATCACTGGACTCCGCCTTGTTGCCGCTGGCAAAGGTAAAACCTTGGCTGCAGAAAAAATCGGTAAACTAAAAACCGTTATTCAATTAACCTGTATTTCTCTCATATTGTGTAAATTAGCCCTCGCTACTGACTTCGAAAGCTTTTTGGCTCCCGAACAATATCAGTCCCTCCTTTCAGTTCTAGATTCAGCTTCCCTGATAACCCTAATTCTCGCCGCGTTCATAACAGTCTTGTCCGGTATTTCTTACATGGCGAAATACTGGCGCTTCTTTCTTGACGAAGACTGATGTACAAATTTCTCATTGTAAACGTAGCCACGCTCGGGCCCATTGGAAAAAAGCTTCCAGCCCCCGGAACCATGGGTTCAATCGTGGGAATATTACTGTTTGCTCTACTCGTAGGGTATTTTCAGTTTTCAGTTTACTGGATTATTGCAGGTTTTATTCCCTTATTTCTTCTAGGGATTCCCCTATGCACTCAAGCCGAAAAGATCATGAAACAGTCCGATCCAAGTGCTGTCATCTGGGATGAGTTTTGTGTAATCCCCTTTATTTTTTTGTTTATGAATGAACTTAGCTTACTCAACCCGCTTCATCTGGTTTTTTGGCTATCTCTCGGGTTTATCCTGTTTCGCTTTTTTGACATCACTAAACCACTGGGAATCAGTAGATTACAGAATCTTCCTCAAGGTTGGGGTGTCATGATAGATGATTTAGCCGCGGCAATCATAAGCTCCCTGATACTCGGTCTCTTACAAACTTTTCCTTTGTCTTTTTTTTAAAAACTCTCTGTTATCTAAACCTAGATGAGCGAAGCGGATTTTAACAGCGAAAATAATAAGTACGAATTTGTACTTCAAGTTTCCAATAAAATGGGCGTGCACGCACGCCCTGCTGCTATGATTGTCCGCATTGCTTCCCGGTTCTCAGGTGAGATATGGGTCACCAAGGAAGATGAAAGGGTAAATGCTAAAAGCATTATGGGACTGATGATGCTGGCTGCCGCTAAAGGAACTGACCTCAAATTTGAATGCGAGCAAAATGTTGCCAGCGAATTTGAAAGTGAAATGAAGGAGCTATTCGCTTCCAAATTTCAGGACGAGTAAAATCACGCGGTAATCTCGGAGACCCGCTCTTCGTGAAATGAATTCATTGCCTCTTTAATTTCGTAAGGTCTTTGCATCAAAGACAACTTTTCAGAGAATTCCTTCGCTTCCACCATGGTGAACCTGCGGGCAAAAAATTTAAGCTCTGGCAGAAGCGGAGAACTGGCGCTGATTGAATCCACCCCAAGACCGAGCAATAAGGGAAGGAAATGAGGGTCTCCCGCAATTTCCCCGCAAACGGACACCGGAATCCCTTTGTTATTACCAGCATCAAAAATCGTCTTTAACGAGCGAATAACCGCAGGGTGATGAGGCTCGTATAAATAAGCTATTTGGTTGTTAACTCGATCAACCGCAAGAAGGTACTGCACCAAGTCATTAGTGCCGACACTGAAAAAATCAACTTCATCAGCTAGCATGTCCGCAATCATCACCGCGGATGGGGTCTCGATCATACAGCCCACTTTAATACCTTCATCAAACGCAACCCCTTTTTCTTTAAGCTGAGTTTTAGCCGTGCTTAGAAACTCTTTTGCCCGTATCACTTCTCCAATTCCACTGATCATGGGAAGCATCAGTTGAACTGGACCATGGGCACTGGCTCGAAGTATTGCCCGTAGTTGATCCAGAAAAATATCTGGATTTTGCAGGCAGTACCGAATCGCCCGGAAACCCATAAATGGATTTTGCTCATCTGAATTTGACAAACCACTGATAAACTTATCTCCTCCTATATCTAGAGTTCGGATGGTGACAAATTGGCCTTGGGCCGCCTCAACCATTTTCGCATATTCCTCATACTGTTCATCCTCACTGGGAATTTGATTTTTACGCAGAAAAATAGATTCGGTACGAAAAAGGCCAAATCCCTGACAACCGTTTTCTAGACCGAGCTCGACTTCTTCTTGGGAATCAGCATTCGCCAACAGAGTTATCGGCTGTAAATCTTTGGTTTGGGCCGGAAGCTTTGACTCTTCGGTGACTAAATTTTTAATTTTTTGCCGACGAACATCAACTTTACCATATCGAAATAAAGTTGATTCTCTGGGGTTGATGATGGCCACCCCATCAAAACCGTCGATCAGCAAGTAATCCCCTTCTTGAATCCGATTGGAAAGGCCCCGCAACCCAACCACAGCAGGAACACTACTTGCACGGGCCATGATCACAGCATGACTGGTCATCCCTCCGGTATCGGTTGCAATACCTAGAATTTTCGACCGATCCAGGGAGGCGGTATCAGAAGGACTCAAATCTTCTGAAACCAAAACTTTAGGTTCATCCAGAAAAGCAGTCCCTGCCGCAGTGGCTCCCACTAAGTTGCGAAGGAGTCGTTTGGAAATATCTTTCAAATCAGCAGACCGCTCCCGCAAATACTCATCTTCTAGTTTATTAAAGAAGTCCATGTACTTACGGGTTACCCGGTCAACACATTGCTCAACATTATCCCCACTTTTTTTAATTTCGTTTACGACATCATCCACCAGGGCTTTATCTTCAAGCACCAATAGGTGGGCATCGAATATGGAAGCCTCTTTTTCACTTAGATTTTTGGCCACATCCTCGCGAATTTGGCTGATCTGTGATTGGGTAAGTTTGAGTGCCTCATGAAATCTTTCTATTTCGGATTCATGATCACTTTCATCCACTTGGTATTGTAAAACCTCAACATTACTGTGCAGAAACCTAAAGGCAGGGCCATGAGACACACCAGGTGATGCGGGTAGGCCATAGAAGATAATTTCTTCTTTGGGTTCATTGGTATTTTCTGGTTTCATCATCAAAGCAACGGTGCATTATGTATGATTGTTGTCCTAGGTGGAAACAAAATCTTTCTTCAATGAAATCAAACAATCTGTGCTCGTGTAAGAAAAACTTCCTCCCCCCATGCCTTTCGAATAACATTTTCCACCTTCGACCAGGGCACCCTTTCATTCCCTACACAAAAACAACATGAGCCACTACCTGAGAGTCTCGGGACTAAGCTGAAACTTTCTTGAATATCGCGAAACAAGGTTGGGATATATATATGCTTCTCAAAAACCGGGAGTTCTAAGTCGTTCGCTAAAAATTTCTCAGTTGAAAGATTTTGAGACTCCCAAGTCCTCAACTTTTGCTCTACTTCTGAGGAAGGAGAGAATTTTTCACTTTCCCAAAAAGCCTGAAATATAGCAGCTGTGGAAAAACCTAATGATGGTTTAAACAA
>ERZ807291.5585-NODE-5585-length-15686-cov-6.770072_pt1 | contig 15686 bp, 11 predicted proteins | sample MGYA00521257_ERZ807291 | MGnify/ENA primary metagenome ERZ807291 (study PRJEB31413, sample SAMN03169783) | marine metagenome | biome: Marine; feature: Water; material: Subsurface seawater | place: North Sea | collected 2011-04-28 | depth 1 m m ...
ATAACCCTGAAACCAATACAACTGAAATGCTGAGAGCCATCGATATGTTATGTCGGATGTTTGGCCTATATAACCAGGCAGCGGCTAGCTACAATAATGCTAGCAGCAACAGCACAACGTCATTGGGCTTGCAGGGTATGACGGATAAGGAGTTAGAAAACCTTATTTCAAACGACAACGCCTAAAATTGATCGGCTTGCCGGTCTGTTTTCGGTGTTCACACCCTCGGTCTCTGTTATTAACCAATAAGTCGGCCTGTCTGCAGTCTCGACAGGCGTGGAAGCGCCGCTTGGAGTATAGCGCAGCACATCGCTTTAGCGGGGTGTGAAGCGAAGCGACGAGGGGCGCGTTAGCGCCCTTAAGATGCAAACACAGACTACTGCGCAGACGAAATCATACCCCATTTTATCTTAAAACAAGGTTCCAAACTTTGAAAACCAAGATATCTAATCCACAAAGATGAATCGGGGAAGACCCCACCTTCTAGTAAAAGGGAACCTATATAGGGCACACATGAACTTATTAAAAATTTCCAAAATTATTTTAATAAAAATGTTGTGACGCTAAACTTTTTCTTAAAGTCACTATTGATAATTTTTTATGTTAAGTTAGTGCTGAAGGCAAAAAGGTAATCACACACTATTTAAAGTTTACAGCTACACTTATGGGTTAACTGAGAGTGTCCTATCGAATGGTTACTATAAACCAGCATATTGCTGAAAGTCTGAAATTATCGAGCAAGGATAAAGTTAGATCTGTTGGCCATAAAAAATAGGACAAGTTTAATTGTTAGGCTGTATTTTTTAATTTAATCAGCGCTTTTATTTGATTAATCTCTTAAAAATTTAAGCCAATCATCACTTTGAAACTAAAACAAATAACTGTTTCATTTGGGTGTTGACCACTCGTTGTTTATTATTCATAGCAACCGTTTGCTGCATAAATGGTTACACACATCCTGCATAAAGCAGCTTTGGACCATTTTTAACAATTTGATATACTCAAACTAAACTAATTTGTCAGTCCAGCATGGAGCCTACTTAATGGCATATCTTGACGACATAGACCTGATTTCGGCAACTTTCCCAATTATACCTGAGTTGTTTTTTTCACCTACTAGATCGTGAATACAGTCGCGGCAGACTTCATAGCTAATAGCACTATCATGAGCACCGCCGTTTCTGTATTTATGGAGTGCCTTCGACAAAGCTTTGTCACAGAACTTCTTACTAGTAAGGTACCCCCCCGGGTCAATTTGAGATAAGAATTCTGCCAGCTTCTGAGACAGTGGCGTATCTGCTTTTTTAGCATTCTTAAACATACGTGCCATTTCGCCAAGGCTTGGGGCTTTCCCATTCGGAAGTGATCGAAGACACGACTTCTCCTCATAAATGTCTGATATCTCATCTTTCAGGTTTTCTTGGTGTCGACCCCAGAACTCTAGGAACAAAGCGCCGCATTCCACTTCTAAAGCTTTTACAACTTGAACACTAAAGGGGGCATAATCGAGTTGGGGCGCAAAACCTCTATCTTGAAAATCTAGTAATGCGGTTGATAAAAAGAACTGAGCTTTATCACCAATAAAATTCCAAGAGCTTTCACCCATTATTGATTTTGCTATACTCTCTCCAATGGGATCCAAAATGTACTCACTACCATCTACACACTCTTCCAATTCTAGAGTTTCTAGGAGGTTTTCTTTTTCTGCTTCTGCACAGGAAATACATAAATCTCCTACATATCCAGCAAATCTAACGTGAATAGTCTTCAAGGCAGCGTTGCATAGTGCAACTATATCATTTGCGTCTGAGGGGCTATAACCTTGTCGAATAATACGTTTTCCAATTCTTAATAAGCCAAGTTGAAACCTTTGACTACGATCGCCCTCCCACTGAGGTGCGTTACTGCCCGCAAAGCCTAACATGAAGCAAGCTTGCGCTCCCCCAGTTCGTGTTGGCTGATCGTGTTCTCGTTCAAATGAGGCCAGAAACTGTAATGCTTCTATAGCATTGCAAAATGATAGTATTTCCCACTGATCTCCCGTTACCGCATCCCATGCGCTGATAACAAATGAATTCTGATGGGTTTCTTCCTCAAAACTCACTTCAAAATGGGACTTAAGCTGAATTTCAATTAGTTCCTCGGCATCAATCTCGGAGATACCAATAAGGCTCACAGGGACATGTTCAACTGACACAATTGAACGCTTTAATGGTGCAAGTTGAATTTCTTGCCCTCCTGTTTGAAAGAACGTATCTGTGCCATTCCAGAATTCAGCGTGCCCAATCAGTTTAAATGAATTTTGTTTTTCTATTTTCCAAACGCCAGATACTGAACGGATCCAATGCCCTGAGGCCTTTTTTGTCAGTTCTTGAAATTTGTGCTCACCACTATCTACTGGCTCAACCCACCCCCAAGCGGAGTTTTCTCGGTGACTGTTAGGGTTGATTACAAATTTCCCAAAAGGAATTAGCTCAGCCAAATCCTTTAGGCGGGTAAATACGTCTTTGATTTCAGTTATTATGAATTTTTTCTGCTGTGTTGTTGACGTTTCAGAGCCGCCTGGGCCAGAAAATATTCCATACCTAGAGTCTCGAACCTCATTTTCAAAGAATTCTTTTGCTTCCTTCTTTGATGTGAAGAACGCAAACACACCTTCTGGTGTCGCATATTCATCAAGAATACTATTTTCCTGAACTGTTAGAGATCCCCCAGGAGGCAAAATCTCCCAGAGTGAATCTCCATTTTCGTGGTTTCTGAAGGGAGATGTCACCCCCCATTGCGCATTGACACGATCAAGAATATCAAACCTTTTCCACGGTAAATAGTCTGCACAGTTTGCTTGCCGTACTCCTGACTTGGTCAGAACGCCTGCAACACCGCCTTCTTTACGAATTGCAAAAATGCAAGTTGGGCGCTCAGAACTGGCCTCCTCTACTCGAATAACAAAAGGCCAGCGATTTACAAAAAAATCAGAGTTCGTTATCTGAAAACCACAAAGTCCTTCTCCTGAAGCTTTATCTACCGCTTCCCAAACATCGCCGATAAGCCTGTTTGTTAAGTCTGCAAATTGCTCGGGGTCTTCTGATTTTAATTCATCAATAACCCCTTGGGCTTCTGCTTCTGTCTCATAACACGAAACGATGGCACCCCATAGGATAGACCCTGCACCTGGCAAAAATCGGCCACTGCGTTCGATAGTCCAGAGTTCTGGCAAAACCTCGAAATATTCTTTTTTATTCAGCATCTGATCTGCGCCCCACCTATTTAGCATTCCCATGATAACCTACAGCGAGCAGAAATCTGGTTGAGGAAGTCACCTTCTGCAAACTAAAGATAGCTTTAGTTGCCTATGTAAACACTACTCTCTATAATCTTAATATACGACCATAAATAGACTAATCCAAGTTATGTGCACATTGTGAGTTGTGTTTGTAATTTGCTAATAGGTTTATTATAGGGGTATCAAAAGTTAATGCTTGTGTGGCACAGCGGTCATAATACAGGTAAATTCGGTGAGGTTTTAAGAATTTAGGGGGATGGATTAGATTCGACCCAGTGTTTCGCTGGGGTGGAGGTTCGTCAGGAGATATGTCTGACACTGGCAGCGAGTACCTTTGCTCCAACCTCCACGCGCTGCCGGGACGCGTCATCCTGAAGGATGGAGCAAAGGCACTCGCAGCAAGCATAATTCGGAGCTAGCTCTTCAGTAATCCATCTCCCTAAACCTAACAAGGATTGTGATATGGCGGGACAGTGGCGAAAAAACGAAAAAAATTCCCAATCTTCGCCTCTAGATCCGAACGCCCGCAAACTCCACAATTTAGCAAAAACAGCGATAAAAGTAGATCGTGATTGTCGAGCAATATTACCTCGGATCAATTGGGCTAAGCCAACAGCAGCCGATAGGGCACGCGAGCTAATTGGCCAGAAGTTTGCTGATTTCCTTTGCTCCATATCAGAAGCCTCCAAAGAGTTTGAGGCTTCACCAGAGCGGGTGTATCGGAATATTATTTCTTGGTCTCCTGGGGAAACAGTAAAGACGCTAATAGCCGTTGCTAATTGGGATAGCAGCCAGCGACAGCCTGTTTTAGATGGCCTATCTACAGAAGTGCTGAAGAACCTATGCGATGGCTCATTAGCACCATATTGGCTTATGGATAGAAGTGGCCCTATATCTATGGCCGAATTAGAAAACCTCACCCCTAACCATCCCAGCATTGTTCTAAATGCTCACTTTTACGCACTGGATGGACCGAGCCGAACCAAGCAAAAGTCACTTGTTAAAGACGTGTTTGGCGCAGCAGATGGCTTGAATTGGGAAGCCAGTAAGAATACCGCTCTGCAGGCAATTTCTTCTCTGTTTGGAGACAAGGGTGTCACTGCACAATTTTCCAAGTCATCTTTTTTTGGATTATCTAAGACATTTCAAAAAGAAATCCGCGAACATCATCATTTGTTTCCAGCCATTATTCCAGAAACTGTAATCAAAGCGATTGAAGATGAAATAACACGCCGTGAAAAAGCAGCTGAAGAACGTTATAAAGAATCAGCAACCTACTTATCCTCCGTTGTTACCATAGGAGATTTTGATGCACCAACTGTCCTATCTCTCATTGGAGAAGCGAAAGTATCTGATTTCCACGATAAAGCTCTGCTTAAAGGCATCAAAAATTGCCAAAAGGCGAAACAGCCAACACCCGAAAACTATGCACTTATTCTAGACTTACCAAACAAGAGGTCATTTCTCAGCTTAAAGCTTTTGGTTTGCGGCATTGACGATGTACTTGCCGGTCTCAATACTAATGATGGATTGAAGGCGTTTTTGCAGTTGAGGATGGAGGCCCAGGCGAAGGTGATTGGTGATTTCAATCTTCGGAAAAGGACCATGCCCGAAAAACTTTCTGTAGAAGCTGCAGAGACTGTAAAATTTCTAATACAAAAACAACTGTCTGCAAGGGACGAAAAAGTAAGCGCTCTTGGTGTCTCAAATACGCTGGTCGCGATCCAACAGTATCACTTGGATGTTGAAAAAAGTATTCGTGTTGTCCTCGGCAAGGCAGATGGCGTGGCAGCCCTACTTGATGGCCCTAGAAACATCAAAGATCTTTTCTTTAAACTTTCAGAGGAACTTCAAAACGCCACAGCTCGTAAAGTTAAGACGTATAGATCAAACAACGCATCTCACTGGGATAGCACATACTCAGACCCCATTGCTAAACACTTCCCTGAACTGATTATACAGATTGCTAAAGGTCGGTTTTATGAGCGCGAAATATATGCGCTTATTCGGAATGGCCATATCTTGAACCTAGCTGAACACCTGGAAATAAAATCAATTGTCAGTTCACGTGGCTGGCGGCAAAATTTATCGCAGTGGAATGCGTGCTCACAAACAATACCCCTGAGCGTCATCAAACTGGCGCAACGCGATACTCTAATCGCCACTGAATTGGCTCGGTTTGCAGCATTCGGGCTTGATCTGAAACATCTTAAAAAGTTTCCTATCGAAATTTTGGTGGCTCACTTCGCAAACAGGGCAGATCATTGCGCTAAAGTTGATGGCGCTTTCTCCGAAGCTAAGCGGATTTCACTTATTCCCTGGGTCCAAAAAAAATGGCGCAAGCAACCAGCCTATAGCGCTGCAATAGAAATAGCCCTGGCGTTTGGCTTTAAACACGCAACATTTCTTTGTTTGTTATCAAAGCAACTGCGTCCTCCTTACATAGAGTCAGAACGAGGGAAGCGGTTCGACAAACTATATCGAAGCTATGAAATACCAAAGAAATCAGGTGGAAAGCGCGTCATTACAGAGCCTAATGGCCCTCTGAAATCGCTTCAGCGGTCAATTCTTGAGTTTGGTTTAACAAGGGTGACCATACACCCTAGTGCCACGGGTTTTGTGAGGGGTAAAAGTATCGTCGATAACGCTTTGCCACACACTGGAAAGCCCTTGGTGGTAAATGCCGACATTCGCGGCTTTTTCCCTCAAACAGAATTTAAGTTAATCCGCTGGGCTGCTGATCAAATTGGTCCCGATGCGCTCTCAGAAAACGCCCGATGGTTTCTCGCAGAACTTTTGGCTTATGATGGTGGGCTCCCCGCAGGAGCTCCAACAAGCCCTGGTGTCGCAAACGTGATTTTGCGCCCGATGGATGAGGCTCTGTCTAAAGCCTGCATTAAGATTGGGGTGAACTATACGCGGTATGCAGACGACATCACGTTATCTGGTGAAAAAGCCCTAACAGTTTTACCTTTTGCCAAACAGATAGTCGCACAGCTCGGTTATGAGTTTGACAAGAAGAAGACCAATGTCTTTAGGAAAGGCAGAAGGCAGCTTGTCACTGGCCTTGTTGTAAATACCAAACCAAACATGGCCAAACCTTTACGCAAGTGGATACGGGCGGCTGTTCATGCACGCCTGAATGGGAGGCCTGTTCATTGGAAAGGCAAGCAGATGAGTGATTCTGAGCTGCTAGGACGCATAGCCTTCCTTTCCCAAACCCAACCAGAGGAAGCCCAAAGGCTTCGCATCAAGTTGAAATCTGAGGTCGGGAATGAATAAAATTAAGGTCAATCCCGTAAGAATGATGTGGGGGAGCGCGGATAGAATGGATGCTATCTCCGCTGGTGAGGCCGACATGGTTTTTGCAGGCCCTCCATACTTCTCAGATGAAACAGAACAATTTCTCATCAAGCCTCTCAAAGTTCAGACCGAGTTTGACACTGTTTATGAACTCCTTAGACGTGATACTGAGGCTCTCACTGATTGCTATTTGGACATTGCAAGAATTTTAAAGCCCGGCCGTGCGTTGGTGGTCCAAATTAAGGACATCAAATACGGTGACTTTTATATCCCCATTTCTGACTGGCATCTGGAACTCGCAATAAGAAGCGGCTTACGGCTGATAACGCAGTTTTCGTGGTTGCCTATTGTGGGGCGCGCTCAAACTGGAGCGAAAGCTTTTCGAAGAAAAAATCAGGTCCGAACATTCCGTTCATTAGAAACAGAGTGCTTTTACGTTCTTGGCCACCCTTGCGGACTAGAAGCCGGTATAGACTTGCCAGAAATTCTAGTCAGCGACGAGGCGTTGGTCCAGCCAGTCTGGAATTTACCGCCAAATGGCCGTGTTGGAACGCATCCATATTCAAGTCCAGAATCTGTTGCCGCGCGGCTAATCGAGCTCTTAACAGAACCTGGAGAGCTGGTTGTAGATCCTTTTGCAGGCTTTGGCGGCATCCTCAAAATCGCAAACAAACTAGGACGCAATGCCATCGGGTACGAAATTGACATGCCTAAATGGATAGAGAGAGTGAGAGTAAAACATGGCTAAATTTGATACGCCTTTGGCACACCCAATTACTGGGGACTTATTAAGGTCTCTATTTTTAGCTTCAGCCCATACTTCCAAAAAGAACTTGCGTGAGGAATTTCTCGCATGCCTTGATCGTTGGTTGGATGCGCATGAGGGGGAGAGTGAATATAGAAAACAGTACCATGACTTTCTTGCCTCTGAAGGCGGCACGCCCCTTGAGCCGATGGTGTTGGAGCAAAAAGATATCGATCTCGCCACGAGGTTCATGCGATTAGCATTCCTCTATGGTGGAATGGATACCGGAAGCGAAGAAGCATTACTGATCGGCAGTAGAGATGCTATTGGTAGTGGCGGCGGTGTCTATCTTAAAAAACAGTGCCAACCTAAATACATTGAACGTTTTCCTTTTGGTAAGAAAACCCCCATAACGGAGCGAACGTGGTTTTTTTCGCCACAATATGAAAATGAAGCTTTAGGCGATATTGGAGCGGATTTTTTTGAGAATTATTCAGCAAAACTTATTTGGGAAAATGGTTCAATAAAAGTTGTTGATGCAGGCCACCCAATGCTGAACTGGCAGATATCAAACCAAGCACGATTTTTAGACGACTTGAAACGCCACTCGTCTATTGGAAAGAATGGTGAAGGGTTTGGGCGGTTTGGATTATCGGTTGAGGTTGAAAATAATTTCCTAATTGTGAAACCAGAAAAACCTGAGAGCATGCTTCGCCTCTCTGCCATGATGGCACAAGACGAAATCCTTATCCTTGATCCAGAAGGCTCTCCCCACGGGATCCGAGGAGCGCTTTGCGTTCAGCTATCGGAACCAAGTGATGAAGGATTTGAATTTCGCGCAACTGTTCACAGTCGCTCCAACGCTCTATCCAGTTGGGTAAGTTTACCTGTGCTCCGGTCTGCTCCAGATATTGACGCGAAGATAGTCCGAGAACTTTTGAGTGAGTTTGCCAGCGCCTAAACATATTTAAAGGATACAGCATAATGAAGCCTACCAGAATTTCAGAAGTTATAACCGAACTCCTTGCTACCAGATGGCCTGTTTTCATATGGGGCCCTCCAGGAGTTGGGAAGAGCTCAGTGGTCGCTTCAATCGCAAAAAAGCAAAAACTTGAGCTGCTTGATATTAGAGCATCTTTGCTAGACCCAACAGACTTGCGTGGAATACCAGCCATCGAAAATGGCAAGGCTATTTGGACCCCCCCATCATTCCTTCCCCATGATCCAAAATCAAAAGGCATACTTTTCTTTGATGAGTTGAATGCAGCTCCGCCACTGGTCCAAGCTAGCCTTTACCAGCTAACTTTAGATAGACGGATTGGTGAATATATATTGCCTGAAGGCTGGCGCATATTAGGTGCTGGGAACAGGGCGGAAGATGCTTCTGTTGTCTTTAGAATGCCTGCAGCTCTCTCAAACCGCTTTGTCCATGTTGATTTCGAAGTAAACGTGGATGATTGGTCCGAATGGGCAACCATCAACAAAACCCACCCGTTAGTAATTGGATTCATTCGTCTTCGACGAGAAATGCTGTTCGATATGAGTAATCATAACAGAGCATTTCCAACACCAAGGTCATGGGAAATGGTGTCTGATGCTTTAAAGACATTTGGAAATTTTAAGGATATTGAAGACGTAATTATTGGTATTGTCGGTGAAGGGGCATCTATTGAATTTCTATCATTCTGTCAGACCGCACTATCAGAAGAGATGGTTCTGAAGATAATCGACAACCCGGAGACAGCGGCTATCCCCAAGGATTTGGGCGCAATGTACGCACTGGTTTCTTACATAGCCTCTCGTGCTGAAGAAAAAAAGGTCATGGAAGCTGCTGGGCATCTCGTAACCAGACTAAACCCTGAATTGGGAGTTTTCCTAATTCGTGACGTCCTCGCAGCAAATCCAAAGTTCATGACAAATGCAGGATATAAGCAGTTCGTAAAAAAACATGCTTCTCTGTTGATATGAGTGAAATAGCGGAAAAAATATCAAGGGCACGCCTTCAGCTTATGTTGCGCAACCCATACTTGGCAGGGGCTGTTGCAAGGCTCCCTATGAGGGAAGCAATAGACATGCCGTGGTGCCAGACTATGGCAACAGATGGCTACAATATATTCTGGAACGCAGAGTTCTGCGCATCACTTAATGAAGAAGAATTATCGGGAGTTATTGCCCATGAGTTGTTGCACTGCATTTTAGGGCACAATGATCGCCGTGATGAGCGAGATCGGCATCAATGGAATATAGCGATAGACCACGCTACAAACCTTTTTTTGCTGGCTTGTGAAATTCAACTTCCAACTGACCGACTAGCCGACAGGAGATATGCAGGCCTAACCGCCGAACAAATCTATGAAAAGTTGCCGAAGCAATCTTTAGTCTCTTCTCTAGGATATAGTGGCGAACCTGACGGCAATGACAATAGTGAAAACATCACTTGTCGGGCACAGGCAGTCGGAGGTTTTGATGTACATCTGGAAGAATTGGACCCTGAGGGCGCAGCTGAGCGCACCAAGGACATGCCCACCCCCATTGAAAAAATTAGAATTCGTAGAGAGCTAACCAAGGAAGTTAAAAGTAAATGGCGAGGGGTATTCCCGGCGCACTTTGAAGAAGAATTTAAGAAGGCCGGTGAAAGCGAAACCCCCTGGCAAGCCATAATGGCACAATTTATGTCTGGCATCCGTAAAGACGATTATCGAATGTATCCTTTTAACCGCAAGCACATTTGGCGCGGTTTGTATTTGCCTTCCATCGGTCGCCCGGGACCAAGCCATATAGCAATAGCAGTTGATACATCGGGATCTATGAACCGGGAGTTATTGGGGAAGGTTCTGGCTGAGCTTGATGCGCTGAGAACCATGACTGAATGCAAACTGACATTGATAGAGTGCGATGCAGCGATACAGAATGTTACAGAATATGAAGGCTGGGAAATAGCCGACCTAGATTTTGATTCCAGGCCCTTTAGAGGTCGTGGCGGAACAGTGTTTGATCCAGTTTTTAATTGGATGAAGAATGTTGGAAGCCTCCAAAACCCACCCCCAGAAGCGCTTATTTTTTTAACTGATGGCCAGGCCCCATTTCCAGATATTAAGCCTATGTATTATGTGCTCTGGATTTTTCCAAAAAACTTTCAGGAAAAGGCTCCGTTTGGCATTTCGCTCAATGCGCTTTAACTATTAAAACCAATTAAAAGTTTGAGGTTTCTCAGGTACGGTAATTGTCGAGGTAAGACCTCAAAAATATCAGTATTTGGACGGCCATTAGCGAAAGAGGTTAGTGTTAACTTGATGATGAATACTATTTACCTAAATACTCATTTCAAATCTGAGGCGAACATTAATGATTGGCCTAATGATTTTGCAATCATTACCGCCTATGCAACAACTGGAGAATATTGGTCAGAGCAACAGAATAAAACTGCTGATTCTGCTCTTGAGGGAGAATTGAGAGAACATTTCAACTGGGTAAAGCGAGTCACAGGCTACTCTCCTCAATCTGGACATTCTGAGCCGGGTTGGGCCGTCAATTCAGACTGTTCGCAAGCTTGTGATATAGGAGTTCAATTCAAGCAAGATGCTATTTACTATGTGTCTAATAATATTCTCACGGTCAGCTATTGTGACGAACGTCGCAAAGAAGTGTATGTAGGAAAATTTCTTGAAAGATTGACACATTATGGTGGGTAGAATTAATACTAATTTCTATGATTATTCTTGGCATTGGAGGTACTCTTAAAACTATTGCGTCAAACATGTGCTGATGGTTACACATCTTGATGAAAAGGCCTTTTTAGATTGCCAACCAATGTTAGGCTTTGCCAAAATCAATTACACCTAAATCATAAGTTTTAAGCCATTTTCCAGAGATAACAACAGAGTGCTCACCCTCAGGAAATCTATCGTTAGACTCAATATAGTTTTCCATCCACAGCTTTAAGATATCAGTCTTTGATGGGTGCTTGAAAACATTTGCCTTGGCCCGGCAGTCGTCACCATGACATTCAATAACATTTAATATTTTGGATAAATAAGGCTTAATAATATTCTTCTTGCGCTCTAACTCACTCAACAGCCTGGATGTGTGTTGATCTTGCAAAGATTCAATAATAAAATTTAAGGAAGTCGACTTAGTGAAGACACTTAGAAGGTCGTTACGCCCATAGACTTCTATAAACAGTTCTGAAGTTTCTTTAACTACCTCTAAGTTTTTTTCATCCAATAAGCTCCCTAGTTGCTCTTGTAAGTAATTTAGTGAGCTATCAGACTGATCAATCAACCAGTCAACCACCCCTTCGCAACCCCAGCTTAGCACCAAAATATCTGCACGAATCCCATCTTCACCATCCACTTTGATTAAGGTATAAGAGTCTGCTGTTATAGATCCGTCTGCAATCCTACTTAGGATCGATGCAAATTTTCTCCAGCTGTATGTCTCATTAGTTGACCCAACTTCCATTTCATTATCCAGTTGGTCCGAAGTAAGAAGCACGGAAAAACCCTCTGGAAGATGACACACAGTAATCCTATCGGAACATGGCACCAACCCATAGTCTTTAAGACTAAGGGTAACTATTTGAAACTTTCCGTTAGATTCAGTATTAATCATTTTTACCCGTTCCTATGTCATGAATATGAGGAAGTTATACAACATATGAGATTGCCACTTGATTCATTTCCAAGATAGCCAGGTTAGTTGCTATGTAGATTTCTTAATCGCTATCAAAGTTTATATGGGCATCATCCAGTGAGCCAGAAAATCCTTCACCACTGGAGCTGTCATCCTCACCACTGTAATCAACACTGAGTTGCCCTTTGAAGTCTGAGTTGAAAGTGAAATGATATGAGAAGTCTTCTCCTTCATAGGATGAATCTAAGGTATCCGCAAATGGTGCGCCTGTTTTTATCATTTGCCATTCGGCATCTGTCACAGTTAAGCAATGAAGTTCGTATCCCACCTCAACGCAAATATTTGCACTCATAAATAAGTACTCCCTACAATAGTTGGCCTATATTCCAGCCAAGTAAAACAATGAGTAACAAAGGCCTTTTTTTTCAAACTTCAGCTTTTTCGCTTTTAGTTGGAAGAACACATAAATATACAAAGACAAAGAAGTTTAAGTACGGCACTAAAGCAAGATATCCCCAAAATCTACCCTTGCCCGCATCATTCAGACGCCACACGACTCTGCTAAAGAGCGGGTAAGACGTTAGCAAAAACCAAAACGAAATCCATACAGAACTGTTCTGTAGATTTAAACTTAGGCTTGCCCCTTCTAATATCATTAGATCCAATACTGCTAATGCTAAGAGAGGCGCCCAAACTAAAGAAGCAAAACCAAAAAAGGTCCTTCTACTTATCTGTTTTTCTTTTGACGCTATTGCTAGCCCTCTAAGCGCGCCAACTAACGCAAGAAACATCACTATCGCTATCACTGTATCCCCCATCCTCACACAATACTATCTCTAAGATACTCAACACATTCTTTCAGAGTTTGGCCAGTATGGCGCCCCTTCCAACCAAATAGTGAGCATGACACACTACCATCCTCGTTATTGCGTAACTTACCTTTAGCCAAACCATCCTTCCCATCAATGAGAATCAAATTCCAATCGTTTAAATCAACAAACCCCTCGGGTTCCTTTTCTGACGAAAACCTTAAAGATTGAGGAGGCTGAAATACGAGATATCTTCGTGTCTTATAGATCGTATCGCTATCAGTCACATAAGCTGGAAATTCGTAGTTATGTACGATTTTTTTCACTATTAGTTCTTTGGGGGTTTTTCCTACCACCCCAGCCATATAGCCACGTTTATACCTCCCACTGCCGACACAAATTATGCGGACTCGTTTACCTCTAAATTTCTTTAACAAACCTTGTTTGTAGAGAGGGACATCGTACAGGTAAGAGCTTCCAACAACGGAAGCAGCGTAACGGTAGGGAGAACCCTCAAAGCCGATGTACCCAGCTTTGCTTAAAAGGCGTAATAGCTCTTCTCTGAGCTTAGCCTTTCTCTGATTCCAACCTGTTTCAGCAGACATTGCGTTTAACACAACTAACACTTCGTCTTTGTGAGTATCAGTGAGTATTGTTTCTGAAGAAATCAAAACCTTACTCCTATTTCTAATAACTTCTGGCTATCTACAAGGCAGACACCCCTATTTTTAGCCGCATCAAGTGTCGTTCCTCTACGGCAGCTAATGTACTTTAAAAATCGATCAGGCAGCCCACTTTTCAGAGAAAGCTTCAGCCTGCTGCAATACAGTTTGAATAGCAGCTGATTGCAGATCTGGTGGATAACCATATTTCTTAAGAATACGTTTTACAGCTACTCGTATTTTGGCTCGTGCCATCTCGCTATGATGCCAATCAATCGTCGCGTTAGATCGAACAGACTGAAGAAGCTCGTGTGCGATTAGCTTGAGTTTGTTATCACCCATTACGTCTACTGCACTGACGTTTTCTGAAAGCGCCTCGTAGAAGGCCACTTCGTCTTCAGACAAACCATCTTTGCCCCGCAGCTCCATCTCAGCACGGATCTCTTTTGCGAGTGCTATCAGCTCTTCGAGCACCTGCGCTGTGGTCAGTGCATTGGTGTGGTATCGGTTGATGGACTCAGCCAATCGATCTGAAAACGCTTTAGTTTTGACTACACGTGAACTTAACTTTGATTTGATCTCACCATTAATGAGCTTCTTTAAAGCCTCGAGTGCTAAGTTCTTTTTCTCCATTCCCTGTATTTCAGCAAGAAACTCGTCTGACAGTATTGAGATGTCCTGAGACTCCATCCCAGCCGCCTGCAGGATGTCGATAATCTCTGTTGAAATCACAGCACGGCTGATAATTTGCTGTACAGCAAGATCGTTATCTTTGGTCTTTTTCTTTGTGCCCACACTCTTAACCAGGGCAGTCCGTATGGCTTGGAAAAAACCAACCTCATCACGTATTGCCTTGGCGTCATCGCTGGACGCAGCAAGTGCAAACGCCTTAGTCAGATTCAGGACAGCGTCTGAATACCGTTTATGAGCTTGCTTTTTCGCTTCTGAAGAGGTCTCTTTTTCCGCTGCTTTGCGCTGTGATTCGAGTATCCATTCCATTGCACCAGCCATAACGGCTAACCGGTCTTTTGCTTCGCCTTGCAATCCTGCTGCGTAATCAAAGCCAAAGAACATATCTTTGACAATTTCATATTTTTCCAGCATCACAGCTACGGCTTCGGCTTGGTTAATGCCTGTCTCGCCTTTGTCACCACCCGAGTAGTTACCCAACGCATTTTTAAGACTTTGCGCAATGCCTATGTAGTCAACTATTAACCCACCAGGTTTGTCTTTGAAAACTCGGTTTACACGAGCAATCGCCTGCATCAACCCATGCCCTTTCATTGGCTTGTCTACATACATGGTGTGCATAGAGGGGGCATCAAATCCCGTTAGCCACATATCCCGCACGATCACTAATTTCAGCTCGTCACTAGCTTTCTTTGCACGCTTCGCTAACAGATCTCGTCTTGCTTTATTACCTATGTGTTGTTGCCAGGCTAAAGGGTCAGAAGCAGACCCGGTCATCACTACCTTAATCTTACCCTTGTCATCATCAGCACTATGCCAATCAGGCCGAATAGCAGTAATTGCTTCGTAGATGCCAATACAAATACGGCGGCTCATACACACAATCATTGCCTTACCGTCCATTGCATCAACACGTGCTTCAAAGTGGTCTACTAAGTCGGCAGCAACCATCTTTAATCTGTCTTCTGCACCAACTAGCGCTTCAACACGTGACCACTTTCCTTTTTTCTTTTCTGCCTCAGATGCGTCGCCATCATCAGCAAAATCATCAATTTCTTCATCAATTTTAGCTATTTCATTCTCGTCTAGCTCAATACGAGCAAGCCTGCTTTCATAATAGATTGGAACCGTTGAGCCATCTTCGACACCACGTTGAATATCGTAGATATCAATGTAATCGCCAAATACTGCAGGTGTGTTTACATCGGTGGCTTCAATGGGTGTCCCAGTAAAGCCAATGAAAGAAGCGTTAGGGATAGCATCACGTAAATGCTTTGCAAAGCCGTACGATACTTCGCCACTATCACTGGCAACCTTAGCCTTAAATCCATACTGGCTGCGGTGTGCCTCATCAGCAATCACAACCACATTGCGCCGATCCGTTAGCATTGGATATTCGCTCTCACCCTGTTCAGGTGAGAACTTTTGAATGGTTGTAAAGATCACCCCCCCTGACGGAACGGCCAGCAGCTTTTGCAAATGCTCTCTGTCATTGGCCTGAACAGGCGTTTGCCGAATAAGATCTTTGCAGCCTGCGAATATAGCGAACAGTTGGTCGTCCA
>ERZ807291.5601-NODE-5601-length-15659-cov-8.779287_pt1 | contig 15659 bp, 13 predicted proteins | sample MGYA00521257_ERZ807291 | MGnify/ENA primary metagenome ERZ807291 (study PRJEB31413, sample SAMN03169783) | marine metagenome | biome: Marine; feature: Water; material: Subsurface seawater | place: North Sea | collected 2011-04-28 | depth 1 m m ...
CCGATGTATCCGGCTCCTCCTGTGACTAAAATCTTCTTCATCGGCTTCCCTTGTTTATTGACCGGAGAGTGGAAAGTATAATTTCCATATCAAGAAAAAAGGAGGCATTTTTGATGTAATATAAATCATAGGCCAGCTTTTCCTCCGAGCTCTCAATGTTCGATGCGTAATCAAAGCGAATCTGTGCCCAGCCAGTCAGTCCCGGTTTTACTAGGGTGCGAAAATTCCAGTATGGGATATCTAGATTCAAAGATAGATCAAATTCAGGCCTTTCTGGACGAGGGCCCACTAACGACATTTCTCCTTTGAGGACATTCCATAACTGAGGAATTTCATCGATCCGCCATTTTCTAAGAAAACTTCCTATTTTTGTAATTCTTTGATCCCCTTTTTTTGCCCATTTAGGCTCGGTGCCTTCCGATTTCTGCCTCATTGATCTGAGTTTAAACAATGTGTAAGGGTGCCCCATGTAACCCGAACGGGTTTGGGTATAAAAAACAGGGAACCCAGATTCAAAAAGAATGAATAAGGAAGCACAAGCGATCAAAGGTACAGCCATCAATAAACCCAAGAGAGAAAGTAGAATATCTAACAATCGTTTGACTCTTTTGCCCACGGGATTACGCAAATGCAGGTCAAGATCTACGAACCAGTTTTGGTCAATGTAACAAGAAGGGGAAGAACGGAAGAATTCAGACCAAAATTGATTTAAAGACAATATTTTCGAACCCATAGAGAGGTAGTTAACAATTTCAGATTTTTGCAGAGTTTCCGATGAATCAATAACCACGAAATCCAGTCGGTCCGAAGATAAACCATTTCCATGTGCTCCCTGTGCTTGATTAGTTACCCATAAAAATTTAACCCTAGACTTAACAGCCTTTTCTTTCACTTTCTTGGCGTCTTCTTCCGAAACACGCAGATAAACTCGAGGAATACTTAAGGATGCTAATTTGGAAATCACCAAGGCAGTAAAGTAAGAAAACAAGCCAGAACCTGCGGATACATACAAGAAAACATATCTGCCAACAAAATCATATTCCACTAACCAAACCGACAAAACTAACAAAATACCACCGACAAAACCCGAACAAATACTAAAAAGTAAATGCCTAATCCGGGAAGAAGAGACTTCATCGTAACAACCGAAAACTTCCAGTGCGGAGGCGAAAACTAATCCATAGAATAGCGAATATCCGAACAGCCATAAATCATTTAATAACAGAAGTGTTTCCGTGAAGTGCGCAAACTTTTGCGGGAGAACCCAACAGATCAAAAATCCGATTATTAAATTTAGAAAAAACTTTTTTCTTTTTCCGATGTTCCAATCATCGTAAACGGTTTTGGAATGGACTGAAAGACTCAAGGTGTAAAGGGTTTTTGCTCGATTGTTTTAAAAATTCGACCATTCTCAATTTGATAAATATCAGAACATAATTCCAGAGCCGAATCACGATGAGCAATGATAATGATCGTTTTATTTCCCAACATAGGCTTTAGGCTTAAGAGAACTTGTTTTTCTGTCTCAGGATCTAGAGCACTCGTTGCCTCGTCTAAAATCAAGACCTCGGGGTCATGATAGAGAGCTCTCGCAATTCCAATTCGCTGCTTCTGCCCACCACTTAATTTGGACCCGTTTTCGCCGACTATAAACTCCTCACCAGTTGGAGAATGATTCATTAAAGCTTCAAGTTGGGCTACTTTAAGAACACTCAAAACCCGATCCTTGTTTACTTCTTGGTCATTTAGGCCAAATGCGATGTTTCTTTTCAATGTATCATCGAGCAAGTAGATGTCTTGAGGAACATATCCAATCTTAGCTTGCCACTGTAAAAGGTTCGAAGAATTCAGTTTTACAGAATCAACTAAAATTTCTCCTTCAGTCGGTGCAACCAAACCTAGAATCAGGTTGACGAGGGTGCTCTTCCCAGCACCGCTTTCACCTCTTACCCCAATACACTTTCCTTTCTCGATCGACATATTTATTGATGAGAGTACAGGATTTTTTTGCGAGCCATAGGAGAAGCTAACCTTGGAGAAAGCAAGATTTTGTTCAAAGACACAAGGAACCGTTGAATCCAATAACGGATTCTGCATAGAGGTATCGATGTAGGATCCATCAGACGGATTCATCGTATCGGTTTGTAAGGCAGTTACACTTGCCCAACCATAGTGGATTGACTGCAAATTATTGAGCACTCGGCTGAAGCTTGGAATCAACCTGAAGCCAGCAGTGGCCATGAGACCAAGCATATTAGTAACCTGCTGATGAGAATTTCCTTGAAGAATTAAACAAAGACACATCCCCACTAAGCTAGAAATTGCGATTACCTCTACCCCAAGTTTAGGTACATATTGAAAAATATACTCTTTTTTATTCATTAAACCGGAAAGTTTATTATGAAACTGAAAGCGGCCCAGAAAGTATTCCTTTTTTTGGGATAACAGGATCTCCTTAATACCTCGAAATCCTTGCTGTAAGTGCCTTAATTTACCTTCCTCAGCCGCTAACCTATTGGCCCCCCAAGATGTAACCGTCTTCCTCGAGGCTTTAACGAAGAAATAAACTAAAAATCCAAGTGCGAAAATAATCATCAATGTGCCTTGCGGTTCTATAAATAAGATTAATCCGAGGATTGCAGTGATAACTAAAATTTCTGTAACCAGATTAATTACTGGCATAAGAAAAAAATTACAATAAGACAAAACCTCAGTGGTTAGGTTCCGTATGAGTTGAGCACTGCTGGTATTTAAATGAAAAGAAAATGACTGGTTCAAATATTTGCTAAATAATTGATAGGTAATTTCACGTTGTGCCCCGTAAACAAAGGTACCTTGCATTTGAATTTGAAAGAAAAGATAGAGGTTTTTGACCAGATAAGAAACAGCTAGAGCCATAAGTGCAAAAATAATGAGCGAATCATGAGGCGGGTTTCCAACTTTTTCAAGAACTTGAGATGCATGAGGAATGCTTTCTAGGTAATTTTCGCTCATCAAAACTCCGAGGGCAGGAATCACCATCCCGACACTTAAGGTTTCTAGAAATACTCCAACAAGAACAACAGGTATAAGTACAAACAACCTGAGTTTTGCTTTTGGACTAAGTACTTTTAAACCACCGACAAATTGTCTCATTTTATGTTACGAACGGACCATTTTTTCGGTCATAATTAATTTGCAAGATCTAAGCGTAAATAAAAACTTCAGCCTTTTTATAGAAGTCTTAATCACGAATGAGAGCGATACTTGACTTACCACCGAGACATCCTCCTTTTTCATCTCATCTATCGCGTGAATTAAATCCTTAAAATAAGGAAGATATATTTGATTTAAAACGATTTTAGGCAGTTGATAAACACCTAAGTGAATTTTAATATCACTCAATAATCGGACGCTATGGAAATGAAAGAATAACGACTTGGTGAAGTCAAAATGTGAGGCATTCCAGGGAGCTAATGTGTAATCCTTAGTTTGCAGAATGTGCACCTTATCTGGAAATAAATCTTCAAACTCATTAAGATACATCTGATCGCCAAACTTACCGTTTTCCAATCGGTTATAACACCATTCTAAACATTTCTCTTCCCACCACTTTGTTACCTCTTTAGACCCATCTTTCTCAAAAATTATGAACTGCACACAAAACTTACCAAACTTTCTAGACATGTCATATTCCGGGGCATAAGCGTGCTCAGTTATCATAACGCTTTTGCCAGAATTTTGAAACTCTTGAAATATGGGTGTGGGATCCTGAAGAAACCAAAGGTCAGAATCGATGTAAGTAACCCGGGAAATGGATCGATCCTGATGAAAGACAAACCTTGGTACAAATGGCGTAACCGTCCAACAATACTCCCCTTTGGAACGAGTCTTTTTGACGGCCTTAAGCTCTTCTGTTTCTAATTCAGAAATCCTCAAACATTCAATGAACGGTAGTGCCTTTGGGGATAAGAACAAAAAACTGTCTTCATCCATGCAAATAATCCATAGTTTATAATGTTTGACCTTTCGTTTTAGAGAATAAATGAGAGCAAGACCCTGAGGGAGAAAAGTTCGATCAAACAGAGTGGCAAAATGCTCTATTTTATTCGCTGAGAGACTCATGTGGGGGGTAGCGAAAGATAAGGCCTTGCCAAGTGGCCTCCGGAGACAGATCGTCCAGTGAATCAAATTGTTCGAGCAGAGCATATCCATTTTCATAAAGAGACGATATGAGTTCGTCCTTGGAAAATAACCAGCACGGATAACTGGCACGATAAATTCTCTTAGGTACTTTTTGAATTTTCACATAAGACAATTTTGGTTTTTTGAGGAATGGGGTTCTATCAAGTATGATGAGGGGTACTTTGTATTTTGAGAGTTGGGCAAGAAAGCGAACTGGCTTTTCCAGATATTGCAGAACGCTTGAGAGCAACACCACATTAGGCAGGTTATCTTGTAGGCATTGATACAAGTCTGAGTGAAAAGATATTTCTTGACCAGCGAAATTCTTTGAACCTGCCGCCACCACACTTTTTTGCTCCACTACCCTCCACTGAACGGATTGTAGAGAATCTAAAAATTTCTTATTTTGGAAGTAAGAACTGGCAAAAGAGCCGCCGAAGTCTACAACATTTAAGTTTCCCTTATTTTGGGCGGCAGCAAACATCAAGGCAGAAGTTACTGGCCAAGAGTATATGATTTGCTCAAATAACTCTCCATCCCGCTGGTAAACCGCCTGTCCTTTTTTTACTTTTTGAGTCGCAGTAAGAGTTCTCTCAAGTATCTCATCAGAATCATAACCCTCACATCTAGCCAAAGCCTCCTGCCAATTCGAATATCTACCACAAAGGCGTATGTTTGACCGTGCAATGTTTTTAAGGTTGGAAACTAATATCGGGGGCAACCACTTTTTTAATGTTTTCGAAGAAATTAAAGTCATGGGAACTGGGTCAGAAAACTTTTCTCATGATTTTTCGAAAAATTGACTCTTCTGATTTCTTAAAAAAACCCTCAAAAGCGTCATACCCAACTTTCGAAACCTCAACCTCGATTTCATTTACTACTACTTGTTGTTCGTACAATTTGATTAAGTGAGAATTATAATTACCGCAATGTGTTCCGCTACCATCATTACCAATATTTTGTACTAGGCTATGTCCGGGATATAAAGTGAACATACCAGCTAAATATGCGGAAGCATGCCACCGGATGGCCCATGAATCAACTTTACCTTTAACCTGCTGTTGCAAAAGTTTGCTATGATTCGAATGTCCATTGAAACTAAATTTTCTGATTTTATCTGACTCTTTTAATTTTTTGTAAAGTTGCTCACCGTCAGGATTAAAAAAAGACCATGCTCTTCTCCATGTTGCCCACCCCCAACAATCAGCTCCTGGCATAAAAAAAGTTTCAGGTAAGGCACAATCTGTAGGGTATGTGTACCCATGGATACTAGCTACCCTATCATCATCTTGGTAGTGATTTAATGCGTCGTTCATATACATCAAAAAAAAAGAAGAAACAACTAAATCGTCTTCAAGTACAATGATTTTATCGTATTTTTGTAAAGACTCAGATACGCCATGGATAATGGAGCCAGAAAGACCTAAGTTCTTCTCACTAAGATTGATGGTAAGGGACTTAAATCCGTTAATCTCGGTTAAGAATTGTCGTACATTTTCAACTTGATTTAGGTCTGATTCGTTACGAGGACCGTCTGAGTAAATTATTAAATCGGTGCTTGAAGCTAAAGGGTTCCCTAACAGAGAAGCGATCGTCCTTTGAGTATGGATAATTCTATTGTAAACAAATAAAACAACTGGATTTACAGCCATCGTCTTTTATTTAAAGAATTGAATAATTTCTGAGATCTTCGGCCTAGAGAAATAACTATGCTTTTTTGTGTATGGAACTTTGGGCAATTGAAAGAAACGGGTTAATAACTCAGTAGTTGAAATATCAAAAATCAAGCCCGCCTTGATATCCTTTTCATATATCTGAAGCCCCTCTTTTCGCCATACACCACTCGGAACACCATAATATAGAGATTCGTATACAACGGAAGAATATCCCGTAATATGAAAGTCAACCCAATGCAAAACCTCATATAAACTTAAAGATTTATACTTACGAAAATTTAAACAATTTTCATGATCATCAATGAACTTATAAATGGGGAGCTTGGATCGAGGATAATTTGGATGGGGAACTAAAACCCATAAGAAATCTTTATTTAAATTGATTTGATCTACTAAGTAATTCGGCAGGACATTGCTTACACATGTAATATGGTCTTGTAGAGTTACTAAAATTACTTTTTCAAATCGTGAAATAAATGAAGGTTTTTCATTACTGTAATGATTGAAGGCAAAGTCTATCCAAAGATTGCCAACATCAACGGGTTTATGATGGTGTTTCTCATTCCGATGAAACATAATGTCCAAAACTGAACGATTACCCCAATTCCAAAAGTAATCAGGAACCAATCTAAACCCACCCTTCGGTATAAAAGACATATATGAGTAAAGGGGCTGAAAAGGGCCCTGTTTGCCATGCTGTAAGTCAATTGTAGGTATTGAAAGGTCTTTACATGCCCAAACCATTCCCATTTGTTCAGAGCCATAATAACAAGCAGTAACCCCAAACTTGTGTCGAGAATTTAAAAGTAACTTGGTGAATAAGTTTTTGTAGGAGATTACTTTAATATATAAAATATATAATTCTATCAGAAGGAGAAACTTGTTAATATAAAACTTTGAAGCGTATTTTCGAACATAATAATACGAATGTAAAAAATACTTTAAATCGAGTATTTTCATGGATGGTTTAATCGATATTTTTTTATTTCTATAGTAATTATCTTCTTTTTTTACATATGAGTACTTAATATATGTGTAATAATTATTAATAATTGAGATCAAAGGATCTACAATTCGAGAAAACTTTTTCCCATCGATAATCTCAGAGTAATAAACTTCGGGTGAATAAAAAAATATATCCTGATCACATTTTTCAGGAAAAATAAAAAGATTATAAATCTTATTTAGAAAAAAATAATGAGTAAAAATGTATAATAATTTGAATAAATTTATGAAAACTAAAAAAAAACAAGAGGAAGAAACGGAATCATTATGATATTTCCATACAAGTAATCTTAAAAGAACAGCATAATCTGATTTATTATCACATGACTTCTTTCTATTTTTAAAATTTTTTGATTCAAATTCGTGTAAAATTTCACATAAGCTTTTGTGACTCATCTAGTAAATATCCTGGTGGTTTTATTAAAACTATTTAATAACTCATTTAAAACCTCCCTGTAAGTAGACATCTTGATAAAGTTAGTCTTAAAATATTGAGAAGAATAAAAAAATACTATAATCGACAATGTAAATTGATATAATAATATATATTTAATCACCGTAAATAAACACAGTTTTGAATTAACATGGAGGAAATAAATATAAATTATACCAATTGGTAAATTAATGTATAGCAATTTCTGTAAAGCCTCATGAAATGTAAATATACGAGCAAAACTATAATAAAATAATTTAAAAAGTGGGATACATAAGAATAATGGTAAATAGTTTATAATGTCTGAGTAATTTTCACTAAATATGTAAGGAGATAATAATTTTAAAAGTAAAAAATAAACAACCGCAACAAAAATAAATAGTAATATATTTTTTATATTCATTTTGTCATAAGAAGTATATTGTGAACTTTTTAAATACTCGAATGAATAGGGTAAAGTAGCTTTATTAAGTGCCTCACAAAAATATACAACTGGACTAGCAACACCCGTTAAAAAAGTAAGTTCTCCCAAGAGACTTGTTGATTTATTTCCAATAATAATTTTATCGACTACAAGAATAGATGCTACTATAATAGTGTTGGGTAATGCTTTAGCTATGAATAGAGATGTTTGACTTAGTTCATTTTTAAATTTAAATCCTGTGTAAAATTCTCTCCATAAATAAATCAAACTTATGATACAAACAATTATACTGGAACACACGAGTGAAAATAATCTTGTTTCATAATTTATTGACAAGAAACTCCAAAGTAAGAGTAGTATAATTAAATCTAAAGTTATCTTTAATATGACGATTGATGAATATCTTAAAACTTTTTTTTGCCCCTGATTTGTGCATAAGAATAAAGAAATTATAGTTGATGTAAATGAGTATAGAAAAAGAAAGTAATAATTGCTTGAAGGTAAAAAAACAAATACTCCAATTTTATCGTTTAATACCATTAGTAAAAGAATGAAAATAGAAGAACATAGCAAAATAAACCAAATTGAACAAAGTATCTCTTTGATTTTACTTGGTTTCTTTACGACGCATAATCGTGCATAGTTATCCGTTCCAAGGCCAATAAAAGTTTGCATTAATGCACAAGTAAAGACGAACAAACCAACATAACCCATTTCATCTTTTGTTAAATGGAATGTGAGTACAGACAGGATTACAAAAGCAACTCCTTTTTCCAATACCCCACAAAAAGAGTAGATAGATAGATCTTTTAAATAATTAATTTATCTCGAAGACAGGTTATCAAAATCCTTATTTTAAGAGGTAATCGAATTTTTCTCTCGATTAATTGATTTGTCTGAAATGTGCTCTCCTAAAACTCTAAATGTTTGAGATTTGAATAATTTCGCAATGTTAAAAGGGGTTTGTAGAAACCATCCAATAGATCCAATCCGATCAAAACTCTTTCTTCTTTTCGTAGGATATGTATCTATTCTCAAGACCTTTCTTTCAAATCCTTCTTCAACAACTCCACCTCTGTGAAAACCATCTGGATCAAATATGATTAAATCACCGGCATTCGCTTCAATAGTCACTGGATTGAGAATTCGTTTTTGAGGAACATCGTTGGGCAGGTTATGAACGGACTTTCCAGTAGCCATGTGATAAGAGGCACGAAAACGGCCCTCCCAATGAGTTCCCGGACAAAACTCAAAAGCACCGGCACTCTTTGGAGTATCCTTCAAATAAATCCAAAACTTGAGAGTTTGGAGTCTGTCAAAATGCCAGGGCAAGATTGGGGTGGGACAAGGTTTAAGATGGGTTAGCAATACATTAGCAGCAATAGTACACTTATTGGGTGCAAAAAAATCCTCTGAAACCTTGGATATTAGTTCGCAAAAAGAGATTTTCTTAAATACTTCAGCACCTTCTTTGGTGGCCTTAGGGATGTCAACAACTGCCTGCCTGCCTCCTTTATTCGTAGGGTGACCAAATTTTCTCTTAGAACCATTGATTTTATCATCGATTATATTGCTAAATGCTTGGTTTAAATCTTGAAGGACACTCGGAGCGAGAAAATCTTTAACCAAACATATTCCGTATTTATCCAATGTGCTAATACAGTCCTTTACACTATTTTCGCATACAAAATCATAGTTATTGTCTGTCATTTTAAAATTTCTTTAGCGATTTGAAATTGCCTGAGTAACCGGAAGGTTATCCAGAAATAATCTTATCTTAAGAGCTTGCTCTTGAGGCAAAGGCATCAATGGCATCCGATCGTGATTGGACATATGACCAAAATGCTCAAGGGCAACTTTGATCGTAAGGTGCCATCCATATTTCCAAATTCCTTGTTCAAAAAAAGGCTTTTCAATTTCATTTACGATCAAGTCTGCTGTTTCTTGATCTCCACTTTTCCATGCATTCCAAAATGCAGTTGCTAATCGCGGTTCAAACACACCAATTCCATTTAGCCATGATTGACATCCCTGATCTACAAATTTAAGCCATTGAGTTTTCCCCCCCCCTGAAATGATGATGGCTAAACGATCCTTCAAAAGTTTGACTGCATTGGCAGAGTATTCATCATCTTTGGCATCTTCTTTTATAGCTACGACTCTATCCAGATCAGCAACTCGATCGAGTAAAGATAAAGGCCATTGAACGATTGGACCACCGAGACCATTTAGAAATGGCATCTCATGAATTAAAAGCCCTATAGATACGGCATTATTCACTATTTTGTAGTGCTGAAAAATTTGTTCTTCAAAATAAAATCTTTCTCGAACGATTAAGGAGATCAAATCTGCTCCAATGCTTTCCGCATGTTTAGCAAATTCTACACTTACTTTTGTTGAGCAATGAGGAGGATCTGCCACAATGACAATGTTGGAAGGGTTTAATGCTTTTGCTTTCCGGACAACAAACTCGTTAAGAATCTTAATTTCTTCGAAAGATAATTGAGAATACCGACTATTGTAGGCCATCACATAATAGATAAACCCACCAGCATCATAAATTGCCTGTATGTATCTCTCCAATGCTTCAAAATCTACTTCTTCTGTTACGGGATCAAAAGGGGTCAAAATAGAAAAAACAGGGCCTGATATCCGTTTTTTTAAATTATTTAGATGGCTATCCATAAGAAAGTTTTAATTATAAGGTTAGGTAATTTTTCTCAAAGAGTAAATTGGCCATGTCTAAGTCGAATTGATGGTCGATATCAACCGAATGTAATTTATCCATCACAAAGCCTTTCACTTCACCTTGGAAAAAGTTATTTCTTAAGCGAAACTTGTCTAACCAAGCAATGTAAAAGCCTCCATTAACTCGGAAATATTTCTTAAATTCCTGAGACCTTGTTTGCCCAGATACAAGCGGAGAAGGATCGAGAACTCCACAAGGGTCGATCACATTAGTTTCTGCATCCAATGTGAGAGATAGTTGAAGTGGGTCTGACATTTCACAAATACTAACCACTGAATAATGATCTTTATCTAATAATTTTAATCCGTGATTGATATGATCTTGATTTCGAAAAGGACAAGTCGGAAGAAATAAACCAATTTGATCAAAATCATCGTAACAATCCATATCTGCCAAAGTTTTGACTAAATCAATTACTTTGACTTCGTCTCCTGCCAGAACCTCCTCTCTCTTCTCAGCTGAAACTTCTTTAAATTGACTGGCAAATTGGAGCATCTCGTCGCTGTCTGACGAAAAAAGGACTTTTGAAAATGACTTCGAGTTGATAACCGCTTCAATGGTATGTTGGATCAGGGGTTTTCCACCCACTTCCAGAAGGTTTTTACCAGGTAAACGCTTAGACCCCGCCCTAGCAGGAATAATCGCTAATCTTTTCGGGCGGGAAGATTTATACACTGGAACAACCTCGGGTCGACATCTTATCCAATAATAATTTTTCGATTTTGGATAAAGCTGTATGAAAACCCTTCCCATTATTTAGGTGGCCTTGCCAAATCTCCGGAATAAACCCCACATCAATTTCATTAAGCACCTCAAACAAATGTTCAAAATCCATAACTCCATCGCCTAGCTGCAAACCTTCTTGAGTTGTACCTGCACCATCTGAAACATGCAAATGCCTCACCTTACCTAAAAGGTTGCGGGTAAATTGATTTAACTTCATCCCGACAGAATTGCAGTAAAGGAGTGCATGAGATGTATCATAGCAAATCCCCAAATTTGAAAATTCAGAAAACTGCTTAATTTCCTGAGCATCCATGAAGATTGTATTATACCACTGTCCTCCGAAGTACCATGGTTTGGGAGGCATATTCTCGACCAACAATTCAACTCCGGCATGATCGACTAAAGCGAGATTTTGCTTGAGTAGTTTATACTGGTCACTCCGGTTAGTTTCTTTTTGAAACTCAAAATGCCCCCCTGGGTGAACCACCACTTTAGGTCCATTTTGAGGGCAAACTTTCTTGAATTTTGAGCCCAATGTACGAGCTAAAGAAACCGTCCTTTCGAGCATTTCGATCGAATAGTCAAGTACACTCGATTCATCGGTGGCAAAGTCAATGAGTTGATCGTTAAAATATTCAGGTGCATGAACGACCAATTCTTGATCATAATTAGAATATCTTGAAGCAATTGTGTGAGAATTATATTGATCGAGATCCCTCCAAGTCAGATGTATTTCAATCAATTTAGGTTTCCACTCCAAGAAATCCTCGAAATCATTTAACCTTCCGACAATTCCCCAATTCTTATTAATATCAAAAACACTTTTGCTCTCTCCATTAATAGAAATATCCTCAAATTGGATGTATTGATCAGTTTGGAGACTCTTGGTGATTTCTTTGCCAATAAACTTATCAATTTGAATGGGCGATATTCCCCTAGCAGGAGTTTTCGCTATTAAGTCACCCCTTGAAATAACCTCGCCCGCACTCATATCTCTAGCCAGAACTAACGATTTCCCGAGAGCGACCCGATTCACTTGTTCTCCCTGATTGAAAACCCTCTTCTCCTGCCCCATTGATGATTCGATAAGCCTTATATCTTTAACCATCTTCTCAAATTCTTTTGGTTCTAAGGATGAACTATGATCCGGGCCATCATGGGACCTATCCAAAGTAAGGTGCCTTTCAATGATTTTAGCTCCCATTGCGACCGAAGCCAAAGTGGGTAAATATCCGCGCTCATGGCCAGAATAACCTACTACACGATTACTCAAAGTTTTAAGTTTTTTTATGTAATTCAGATTCAAATCTACGACCGAAGCAGGATAAGTACTATTACAATGAAGTAAGGCAAAATCAGAACCCCATTCATTCAAGTTCTCTAAAACTGTATGAATCTCATGCTCATTAGACATCCCTGTAGAAATTATCATGGGTTTCCCAAGACTTGAGACTCTTTCTAGAAGGGGAAGGTTTGTAAAATCAGGGCTCCCGATTTTATAAGCTGGTGGATCAATTTCCTCAAGTCGGTCAACGGATGGCAAGTCAAACGGAGTTCCGAAAAAGAGAATACCAAGTTCCCTACAAAATTGACTTAACTCTAGCAAGTGATCGTTTGCCAGTTCTGATTTTTTTAATTCATTAAGTAGGTATTGAGTTCCATGTTCTGCTTTAAGGGAGTCATCTAACACAGTTTTTGTGTAGAGATTGCCTAAATCTCGAACCTGAACTTTTACCGCATCTGCCCCCGACTCAACGGACTGAGCAACCAAGTTTTTTGCGGTCTTTAGACAACCGTTATGGTTGATTCCAATTTCAGAAATGATGAAAGTCTTGTGGCTTTCGCCTATTTTAAAATTTCCGATTTGAAACGAAATTTCAGGTTTTTGGCGAGCAACAGCGACCAGTCTACCTTTGTTATCAATCATAGGAATTGAATGAAAGGACTTGAGTGAATCAATCATTTCACCATGAGAGGAATTCTCATTCAAATACCGACAATTTTTATTCGTAATGTCTAATACTGTATTGGTGCTGCCTTTTTTATCATTCAGGATCCAATCAATAATATCTCCATTCGTGATTACTCCTATAAAGTGTAATTCTTGATCCACAACGACCATAAATCTAGATTTTTCTGATCGATATCTTTTTAAAAATGAAGTCGTGCCTTCAGAATCTAAGACAAGGTACTTATTGATCGATTTATCTAAATACATTCCGTTCGGTAGTCAGTTTTAATAGAATGAATACTTTAGCCATTAACGCAACGGTTTCCACAGGTGAGCAATGGGTGTGCTTTTTTTATGTTTCCTGAAGACAAAAACCTTTGGAATCACCCTTCTCGTGTGAAATGAAATTTTATCTACTTCTACTTTATTTATCCACAGTTTAAAAATTTCTTTTATTTTTTGGATTTTAGATTGGAGAGAATAAACTTCCCCAGAATAAAGTAAGTCCATTCCACAAAATTGAGCCGCAGTTATGTATTCAGAAACTCTGAAGAAGTGATCATCTCGATCACCATTTCTGATCTCAACACCAAACTTTTTCTCTATACAGTCATACTTTTTCTGATAATCAAGATTGGTGGTAAAATCAGGCATGGCAGGCTCTTGTGCAAGAAGGTACGAACCTGACTTCATATTTCTTCCAAGTGCCTTGAATGTGGAAAATAGACAATCGGAATGGTGCAAGGAACCAAAGGAAAAAACAAAGTCTGCTTTCTCATCAATTTTGAATTCAGAAAAAGATCCTAGTAAAGGAAATACTTTTTCAGCAACCTTGTAGTGCTCAACATTTTTAGGAATTAATTCGCTAGTTGCGACAAGCGAACTTTCTAATGCCAATACTTTCTTTACGGAATGTTTTAATGCCAAATAAATACTAGCATAACCACTACCTGCCCCTACATCCAACACCGTTCCATTAATATTACCAAATTTTCGTTCAAAGAATCTGAAGAGTCTTAGCCTAGGATTGGTCAAAAAAGTAGAATAGTTTTGGTTAAGCATCTTATTGTGAATGCTTTTATGAAGTTTTTCGTCAAGAGGCTTCATCAATATTAACAATTCAGAAAATCTGCGTAACAACCCGAAATAGTATCTATATGATATTTTGTATTACTCGCATAAACTCCGGCTTGTTTAAATGAAGTAATTTGTTCGGGGTTTTCCTTAAGCTGACAAATTAAGTCTGCCAGTATCTTTGGTTCTTCGGGGGAGCATATGTAACCACAATTAATCTCACGAATCATTTGAGCAGTTTCAGAAGTTTCGTCCACACAAGCAATTACTGGGACTCCCGCTGCCATTAATCCAATTGTTTTCGAAGGAACCGAGAGACCAGTTTGATCGCGATTAAGTCCAACTAGTCCACAATCAAAAGTTGAAAGCAGGCTTCCCAGGCTTTCTCTTTCGACATAAGTCTGAAAATGACAATTCACTAGATTTTGGTTGTGGCAGAATTTCTGTACCCACTTTTTTTGGGCACCCTCCCCGACAAAGATAAATTTGATGTCTTTTCGACCCTTAAGAATCTCTGCTGCTTGAATAAAAGTTTCTATAGGATGAAATTTCGCGAGATTACCAGAATATCCAACTACAAATGTGTTTTTCCGTGTATCCCAGAGATTACGATAATAATTTTCAGGAAGCGTTTTCTTTCGAACATTATGTGTGTCACACCAGATAGGTATAAATGCTGGTTTTGTTTTCCAATGAATCGGTCTACTAGAAACGATTTTTTGCATACACCGACCAATAGTTATTACATTTTTTGCATTGGCGTATACATGATTAGTTAATTTTTCCAACACTCTGTAAGTTACACCTCTTTCGCTTAATACTTTATTTCTCGACAGAGTCTCAGGATATAAATCGAAAAGCGTGATTGTATACCTAAATCTTTTTAGAGGGTATAGGATAAAGAGTAAAAGTGGTAAAAAGAAAGGGTCAGTAAAAACATTTATCCGAGATTCTTTAGGGAGAAATAATGCTTTTAAAAAGAGCGATGTGGAATAGGTGATTTGATTTATTATTTTTCCAATGATCGAAATTTTGGGAAAGGTGGATGACCAAAGCCTGACCACTCGCACTCCATCGTAATGAAGAATCTTTGGTACTTTACTCGATTTTTTTATTGTGGGTTGAGCACAATGTACCTCAACATTAAAGGCATCTGACAAACTCACAAAGAGTTCAGTTACTACCTGACCCGTTGAAATAAGTTCAGGGTAGAAAAACTGACACCATACATAAACCTTTGGTTTATTTAACAAAGAAATTGATTATTAGGTCGCGGGCCGACTACCCTGTAGAAGATTAATGCAACGAGTAATCTAGTTTGCGCAAACGGCCGGCAAGGCTGGATATCGAATCGTGGATGCGCTCGAGTAATACTTCGTCTTGTACGGATAGCGAACTGCGACCATCCATGAAGCGGTACTGTACCTTACCGTAAGCAAAGTTTCTTCCAGAAATTG
>ERZ807291.5606-NODE-5606-length-15649-cov-94.328139_pt1 | contig 15649 bp, 15 predicted proteins | sample MGYA00521257_ERZ807291 | MGnify/ENA primary metagenome ERZ807291 (study PRJEB31413, sample SAMN03169783) | marine metagenome | biome: Marine; feature: Water; material: Subsurface seawater | place: North Sea | collected 2011-04-28 | depth 1 m m ...
TGCAATAAAATATCGTTTGCAACTTGATCATCTAAATGCGATGCCATTTTTACACCCGTTTCTTCCTCTTTTGTTTCTTCATCTATTAATGTTTCATCAATGTCTGTAAATTCGAGTGGTTGAAGCGTTTTAAAGTATAAATTAAGGCTTATTCCGTTGTAGGCAAGTATTTCGTTGAAAGCATCTAATAAAAGCTCTTGGAACGGACGTATTACAGTATTATCCATAAGTGTTGATGCTGTTTTAAGTTCATCAGCATTATTACCCAATCCACTATTATCTTTAATTCCTAATAACATTGGACTAATAACTCGGTGTGCCACCATTATTTTACGCATACTTTCGTCTGATAAAAATTGGTATTGGTTATGAGCATCACTTAATTGTATTGCTTCAATACTACTTTCTGTATCAGCATTTTCGTTAAAACTTAAAATGAAACGACCTGCGTTAGAACTTCCACTATATTTGTCAAGTATTCTTTTCTCAATTAACGATCTTTCTTCCTCATTTGGAACTCCGTTGTTAAAGTTGATCAGCATACTCGGTGCTAAACCATTTAAAATATTGTTTAAATGATAATTCGCAATTTCTTCTTCTAATTCTGCGTATTGTAATCCACCTTGATAATCTACGGGACTAAAGTAATAATGTCCTGCAACGTAAGGTCTAACATATAAAATTTCTATATTTTCTTTACTTGTTCCAAATGCAGGTATTCTAATCGGCACTTCGTTTGGCTTCATTTTTTCCCAATCAGCAGAATAATAAAAACCTTTAATTTCTCCGTCCTCATCACATTTTTCCATTGCCAAAGTTTCAATTGGCATATGTTCTATCTGTGCGATTGATTTTTTGTCTTTAGAGTAAATAATTTGGATAGCACATTGACCCATTAATTTTAGATCATAAGCTAATTTACGAACGCATTTTTTATTCAATAAAGTAACTGCTTGTGCATACTCATTTGGAAATATGCTGTTGTCTGTTGCATCAATACCCTTTCCATAAATCATTTGACTAATACCATTTACAATAGCATTATTTGTCGCACTACCACTATATCTGTCTATTAAGTATTGAAAATAAGAATTTTTATCTCCAAATGTTACCCAATCTTTAGATTTATTAACCTTTATATTAGGCGAGTTATAGTTGTTTAATTGCACTATATTAATAGCGCTTTTTGATTTTTTCTTCATAATAAAATATAATCGTTATTACCACTATCAGCAGATACATATTGATTTTCGTTATTGTTGTATTTAATCCCTTGAGTTTGACTTGTTACGAATGCTTTATCTCTGTAAACAACCAAATTAGTGGTGCTATTAATCATTCGCATAGTATAATATTTTTCAGCTTTTAAATCTCCATTGCTATTATTTATGTCTATTTGAAAAAAATCTGCTTCAATTTCAAAAACCTGCCCACTACCAAAAGTAAAAATATCTTGGGTTTCATCATCTATAAATTCCAAAAAATATCCACTTATTCCGTCTACAAAAGCAGAAACATTAATATTTGGTAATATAGTTATTGTAGGTGTTGCGTCGTTTGCATTAATTACTATCATATTATATTAACGAACAATTTAGTAATATTTGCAAAAAGTAACAAAAAAAGGGTGACTAATTAAAGCCACCCCAATTATTAACTAATTCAAATCGTATTTTATGGATTGATTTGTTGAGCACTAACAGATATTCCCGTTGATGCTAAATCTTGCGATAAGAAATTTGCAGGTTTTGTCTCTTGTGCATTTAGTGTAAGTGTATATCCCGAGAGATCACCCATTGCTGCACCCGTAACGATAGTTCCACCATTTACATCTGATCCGTGTTCTAGTCCACTTAAAAATAAATTCCCATTATTATCCTCTACAATAACGTGAGGTCTTGCAACAGCAATTAGTGCAATTTCATCGTTAGTATCTTTGTCTAATTTTTTGAAAGTTAGGTTAAGTGTTTGATCATAAAAAGTAGTTCCATTTTCTCTTGAACTTGTAATAGTTTGCTCAAAAGATGAAGTTCCTTTTAAATCATATTTGTAAGCTGTTGGACTTCCCGTTAAAGTATCTATTTCTGCCGAAGTTGATGAAACAAAAGACACATCGCCCAAAGTTCCATAATCGATAAAATAAACTGCTTTCAGTCCACCAACTGCTTTTTTACAAGGCTCTATTCTGCCCGAAGTAAGTAAACAACTCATAATTTTTATATTTTTTTTTAATAAAAAAGGGTAGGCAGAACCCACCCTTAGTCATTGATTATTATTTATTTTTATGCTCCGTAGTATACAATATCAGAAGCAATTCCGTACTGCACTCCTGCTGTATATCTCATCACAAATCTAACATTTTTAGACCCGTCGATATCTGCCATATCTATAATCTTAACTTCATTTTGATCCGAAAGTAATCCCGTTCCAAAGAATAAGTTTGATTTTTGAGCAGCGACCATTCTGTCATCTGCAAGTCCGTGAGCAGTAACAAGTTTTACTCCGTCAAAAGACAAAGAGCCACCATTTTGATACCACATTGTTCCTTGAGTATTTACACCCGAGTTATTTTCTCCGTTTAAGAATGATCCAAATCCACCTAAAGCTCTTACATAAGCTCTTGCTACATTTTGAGAAATATAAATTTGCATATCCTCTTTTCCATATAGTGCGCTTGGTATTGCATCTACAACTTTCCCAAGTTCTGCGATAACATTTGAAGCAGTTACTGCTGTTGGTACTATTGTAGTTCCTCCGTCTGTTCCAAATTGTGCTTCTGCAAATAATGTAGTTAATCCTTTGAAATCATTAGAACCAACTCCACCTGCACCTCTCCACAAAGCAACCTCTACTGCTTGTGCAACGTCAGCCGAAACTCTTGCGATAAAGAAATCGCTAAATTTTGGTGGCATATTGTCGTGAGCACTAAAGCCCATACTTTCTGCTTCCCAATCTGATTGAAATGGTGTTTTACATAATTCAAGATTTACTTGAAGTTCTTTTGGGTCTAAAATTCTTTCAGTCAAATCAACTGATCCCGTGTCTTGGAAACCACAAGTAGCATCTGCAATTGCAGAAGTATAATCTACTACTTTAATAACCTCTTTGTCTTTTACGTTAGGTTTAATTGTGATCAAGTTTTGGTTTAAAGTGCTTCCCGAAAGAAGTGCCGCGCCAATATACTCTCCTGCAAACTCTCCTGCGTAAGTAGTCGTGATATTTAATCCTGTTGCCATAATCTAATTTTTACTTTTTGTTAATTTATTTATTTAATTTTTCTAATATAATATCGAACGTTGATTTTTGTTTATTACGTCCAAATTTAAAATCTCTTTTCTTTGTTGTTGATGCTTCGGGGTTGTGTTTAAGTGGTGCAGATGCAGGCTTGCTCAGTTCGGCTTTTAGCTCTGCTTCTTCCTCTTTAACTTCTTCCTCTACTTCTTCAACTTCTTCTTTTTCAACTTCTTCTTCGGGTTTAAGGTCATCAATCATTTTCTTAATTTCCTCTAATGCAAGTTCAAATTCTTCTCTACTTACATATCCTAAATCTTCTGTTTCTTCTTCTGCTATTTCTTCTTCTACAATTTCTTCCTCTACTTCTTCCTCGCCAAGTTTAGCAATAATGCCTTCTTTAACTACGGATAAAGTTAAACCACTTTCCATTTTGTAATTTCCAACGGGTAAAGCTACCTTTTCGTCCTCTGTTACAATAAAAATTGGTTGGTCAGCTTCAAACTTATCGGCTTCTAATATAGTACCATTTTCTAATTTCATTTGTTCTAATTTAGTTTCTAAACCTAATAAAGTTCTAATTTGTGTTAATTTATCAGTTGCACTCATAATTTAATTTTAGTATTTAACGTTAATTTTTATTTGTTTTGCGTTTAAGCGATTTTTATAACTTAGTAATCGTTATACTTGCCGAAGTTGATTGATTGCTAAGACCCGTAATTGGGTTACCGACCGAAATATTATACAGACCACCTTGTGTCGCACCTGCACCGCTTGATTGGGCGCTATCCCTTGTCATTAATAGTTGATAATTTTCAGCAGTTGGATTTCCGAAATCATTTAATTGTATTCTATGTACATAACTAAATTCTAACGTATCCATAGATTGAAAATTTGGTAAATTAATCACATAAGCATTACCAATAGCTCTATCAAATTGTCCTAAATCATTAGGACCAACCCTTTGTACTATTCCAACGACCGTGTTCCCTCCTGCCCCTCCTGTACCTTGTCTTGATAATTGTAATTTTACATCAATACGATAATATCCTTCTTTTGTAAGTTCTACATTTCCGTTTGGTTTTAAAACAGCGCCAATTTCTTCGTCGCCAACATCAGTGTTATTGCCAAAAACAATTTGTTGCCATTCATCATCAGCAACGATAAATTCTTGATCATTATAATTAGGTTGTCTAATTATATTAGGTCTTGGTATATCATTTACTAATATTTTACTTGTAATCCCATTTTGAACAATAGGAATTACGTCTGTATTTGTTCTTGATTTAACTATTGGTAATTTTGATATTGGTAAACTCATAATAATATTTTATTTAAATCTTCTGTTTGTAAGGCTTGACCATTTTCTTGTAATAAAAAAGGCAATTCACTAATATTTCCTATTCCTTGCGCTTGTAACGATCCGTCGCAACAATCAACGTGGTAAGTATTATCTGCACATAAACAACCTCGTCTTGAATTTTTTGGACTTGAGTTACTTGGTGTTTTAAAATTTCTATAAGGCATAGTTATTATTTTACATCATTTAGAATGTCAATTATTTCGGATAATACGTCAGTATCTTTGTTATTTTTTGTCTTTTTAGGGTTTACCTTGTCGGCAAAGTAGCCTTCTATTGAAAAACCTTTGACTTTTCCCGTTTTAACATAATCATTCCATATTTTATCGTTGTCTACTTTGATGCTTCCAACCCAAGTTCCTAATGGTAAGTCCATTCCAAACATATTAGATTTGTCATTTCCTTTGTCCTCAACAATCCAACTTTCAACCAATGTTAATCCATTCACACTCATCTCGTGTTCCAATGTCGCATTTTGTTGCATTCCTTGTTTTAGATACAATTGAGAAGCCTTTCTAACGGTTTCCCTACTGAAATAAATGTAATATTCTTGATCACCATTTTTTCTATAAATAGGTTTATTAGGTATCAATATAGGTCCGATCAATATTTTTTTGTCTGTATCTTGTTTTTCAAATTTAAATGATTGAGATTTAAGGGCAACAAAATCTTCTTCAATTGCAGGGTATTCCACCACACTAATTGCTTCAACAAAATTGTCTTGGTTTTCGTCTAATATCAATTCTATAATTTCCATATCTTTATAACGTATTTTTTTTATAAACTTGCGTTTTCTACTATGTTTCTATCCATTGATTGTGCAGTACTAACGTCATTCGACACTACATATGCTTGGACGGGTTGCTGTGATTGACCACCAATAGCATCAGCCAATTGGTCTGTTCCACTTGCACCAACTATATTAAATGCAGGAGGGGTACTTACATTTGCAGAGCCACCCCCACCACCACCAACACTTGGCGCTTTCCCACCACTTGCTGATTTTTTATTTCCTTTTAAGTCGCTAATTGCTTTTACAGCACCTGCCACCGATCCTGCAATAGATAAACCTGCTGTTACGTTGTTGATCGCTACAAATGGCATTCCTGCTGTCAATGGTGTTGCGGCGACTGCTTTGGCATTTGCAACTGCTGTATTTGATATAATTTTGGATATAGCACTAACTTGTTCAGTAACTATTCCTGCAATTGCCAATGCTTTACTTTCTTTGCCAAATGCACTAAATATTTTTTGCATATTACCAATAGCACTACCAACTTGACCAATTTGTGCTTGTCTGTTTTCTTCCTCTGCTTGAATAATTGCAATCTGATCATCAAGTTTCTTTTTGTCTAATTTTGCTTGTTCCTCTACCGATTTTGCTTTTATAGCATCATCTTCGTCTGCAAATTGTTGGCGCATTTCTAATAACCTTTCGTTTCTTGATAATTCAAGTTCGTCGGTGTTTAGGTTGTTGGCTTCTGCTTGTTCAATTAATGCGTCGTATTTTTCTTGTTCTTTTTGTAATTGCAGTTCTCTTTTTTCATCTATTGTATTTGCTTCTGCTTCTGCAATTTGTTTCTGTAAATTAATTTTTTCTTGTGCAAGTCTATTTTCCTCTGCTATTGCTTCTCTACTTAATGCTGTTTGTCTTGCAGTCAATGCCCTCTTTTTAGAAAACCTTTGTGTTTCTAATCCTATAAGTTCTGCTTCAAGTTGTGCAAGTGCAAGTTTGTCCTCTGTCGTTGATTTTCCTAACGCATTTTCTTCTTTTTTCGCATCACGCAATAATTTAACTTTTGCAATCTCTTTAGCAGTTATTTCGTCATCAAGTTTCGCTGCTTTTTTTATAAATTCAATTCTTTCCTCTGCACTAAACTTTTCCCGATCCTCTGCTTGTTCTCTTAATTTTGCTATTTCTCGATTTGCTTTTGCCCGATCAACAAGTAATTTTCTTTGTATTATTTCTGCCTTTGCTCGTCTGTCTGCTATATTCCCTGCTTGTTTGGCTTCCTTTGCAGTTTCTTTTGCAAATTCTACAACTGCATCTTTTGTTTTATTAATGGTGTCCTTAACCCCCGTCATACTATCAACGAAAGAACTACCTGCATTTTTTGCTTCGTCTAATGCACCACCAAAATCTCCTTTAAATACCTTTTTTATTGCTTTACCTAAAAACCCAAAAGTGTCTATTAATGAGGTTATTCTATTTGTAATATTTTCTTTAAGCGCCTTTTTGAAATTTTTAAATGCTTCTTGTGGATTTTCGAAAGCACCTATTATTTTTTCTCCTAAATCTGCAAACAAATCTAAAACTTGATTAACGACAGCACCTATTGTTGCCAAAATCTTTTTAAATTTCTTTTGTCCTTCCTCTGATCGCTTAAATGCTTGTACAACTGCCAAAATACCAATTGCCAATGCACCAATACCACTACCAATAACTGCAATTTTTAATAAATTGAAACCTTTTGTAGCGCCTTTAAGTGTTTTAATTAAACCACCTACTGAACTAAATAGACCACCCGTTGCTTTGTCAGCAATTTTGGTTTGTGCAGAATAATCTGCTTGTCCTTTTGTTGCATTTTTAACTACTTCATTTGCTTTACCTCTTGCTTTAGTTAGGTCTTTAACTGCAAATTTTTGCTCTTTAATGAGTTCCTTTTGCTTGGTAATTTCATCACGAAGTTTTTTCTGTTCAGCAAGGTTATTTTTAGGAACAGCTTTTAATGCCTTTTCCAATTCAAACAATTCCTTTTCCCAATCGTCAGTAAGGTCTTTAGCGTCTTTTAATTCTTTATTTAAAAATTCAAGTTGCTTTTGTGCATCGCCTAAATTGAGGTCTACATTTATTGTTTTTTCAATTGCCATAATTCTTTCAATTCTTTATAACCCTCTTTTATTGTGGTTGGTAGTTTATTTTTTCCTCTTGCTATTGCAACGTATTCACTATCACTTTTAAAATCAAATTTTAAAGCACTTATTATATCTCCAATCATTTTAAACAAGTTTTTTTACCCATAGTTTTTACTAAATCGTAATATTTAGAATTAGACTTTGTTCTGTCTATATCTATATTAACGAAATATGGTAGTTTATTTGTAAAATTTTGTTTCATAAATAATTTTTTATCTTGTCGGGTTACTCCTGCATTGTGATAAATTAAGTTTTTATGCCATTTATTAGTGTGGCAAGTTGCCCAAGTAAAATCTAATATTTTATCTGTTTTTGTTTCGTGTCCTAATTTCCAAGCTGTAAATAAAAGCGCCCACATATCAGCACACCAAATTTGTAGTGTATGATACTTAGGATTTTCTTTTACTTTTTGATTATTTAAGTCTGTTAATTGAGTAAATAATTTTTCACTTAAAATATAAACCTTTTGCCAAAAAACCCAATCCACATTTTTCATTATTGTCTGAGCGCCACCACAATTGTACATATTTTTCTTAAATAAATTTTCCTCTATCTCTGCTATGTCTAACATTTTTTGCAAAACGTCATCGCCTTTAGATTTAACATATTTATAATTTAAATAGTCATTGGTGTTTGATTGATACCAAATCTCATCTTTTTTAAAAATACTTAATTCGGGTTTCCTTGTAAATAAAATATCGCAATCGTGATAAAAAATAGTTTTAAATTTCAATTGCCAATTCCTTTGGAAATACTTCATTAAAATAAATGGTCGTATAGAGGAAATATAATTAGTTTTTGGTCTAATATCCTTTATAAAACCAAAATTAACTTTATTGTATTTTGCCTTTAATTTTATGAAATTTTGACTTACAAAACTACCTTTATAACCGACCACAATATGTATCTTATTTTGATCAATTCCTTTCTCAATAAAATTTTCCAACATAACCTCTACTTGCCAAGCAAAATATAAACTATCGGGTTGTGCGCTTAAATATATCATATTAAATTAAAGTTGGTGCAGGTGTAAACAATTCAAAAGACCCCGTTGCATATGGTGGAGGATTTTGTGGGTGTGTAGTCATTTCTAACTCAATTGTAATAGTGTAAATTCCGTCGTCCCCTTGATCACCATTTAATATTATATCTAATTCCTTTACATCAACAGAGCCAAATCCACCATAAGGACCATCTACTTCAAATGAGCCACTTTGGTCAAGAACTCCGTCTTTTAATAAAGTATAACTTAATTTTGCCCAACTAAATCCCGTAGAGCCAACTATAACACCAACACTTTCCAATCTTAATTTACAAAATTGTGTACCCGTTAAAAGTTCAAATGATCTCGTTTCTGTTTGAAATTGAGTTGTTACATTGAAAAAATCTGCGTTTGAGTTTACCACATTAGGATAATCATAACAAATTACACTCATTGAAGCGTTTCCGTTAAATTCATCACAACCCGTAGGATTTTGATCCAAATTTAAATTCCAATTATAAGTCTTATTAGCACCACCTAATGAGTTTCCTGCTAAATAATAAGTATATTCCTTATATCCATTGTTGGAATAATTTGCACCCCAACTCGCTGCAAAACCATTCGTGGCTTGTGGTATAGGAAAACTTGGTGGACTATCGTGATTTAAAATTAAAGCATTAGCAGACCCTATTGATAGTAAAAAATTACCATAAGCAATATTACAACTTGGACTTTCATCGCCAACACCAATGTCTATGGTCATTACAGCAAATTTATTAGGATATAAAACAAAAGACCCATTATCAAATCTCTCTTGTGAGTTCCAAAATACAAATCCGTCTACTGATCCACTAATACAAATTGTGGTTGTTGGTGGTTGAGTTGTAGTGGTTATTCCAAGACAATCATTACAATCTGCATAACCCGTCGTATCAAAATAATAATTTGGTGTTTGTAAAGTGCTATTTGCTATAATTGTAGCACAAGTTTCTACACCATTTAAATCAAAGGATATTATCTCACCGATTTCTGTTGTTGTATAAGACCAAACAATATAATTTATTTTCTGTATACAATCTTCTGCAAGATAATAATATTTTGGTGGCTCTGTTGTAGTTGTAGTGGTTATACTTCCTTGACAAGTAACACAATCATTAAATTCTTGATCAATTGTAACTTGACCCGTTGCACCCGTTGGTTGTAAAACTTCCCAACACCCTCCGACTTCATTTAATGAAATTATTTGACCAATTGTAAGTGCAGAATTACTTTGCAAAGGTATTGGACTTCCCGTTTGGTTACAATTCGCATCTAACTCTATTATCCTATAATTAAAAGTAGGTGGTAAAGTAGTTGTAGTTGTACTTGTCGTGGTTGTGGTCGTTGTTGTAGTTGTAGTGGTCGTTGTAGTCGTTACGGGTATCGCATTATTAATATCTAAATCAAAAAGGTTTATAAGTTCAATTGATGCTTGACCCGTTTGTAGATTAGCATTTATAGAATTTATATGGTATTCTCGATCACGAACTAACACTTTATCCATTAAACCAAATTTCAAAAGGAATTTAAGAGGTAATTGTGCTTTGAATTTAAATAACCTATTTCTCGGATCAAATACTGATCTAATATAATTAATATAAAACTTTTGGAATAGGCTGTTATTTACACCATTATAATCTGTAAAAGTAAAACTATTAACCTCTGATCCAAAATTAATGTTAAATGGTGGCGCTACTGCACTTGTACCAATTTCATTGGCATTACTTGGCATCATAACCGTACTTAAGGAATAGTTAGTGCCGGGCACTATGGGGTCTCCTTCGGGTGGTCGGAATGTATTTACAAAATTTATTTTGTCATTCGTAATATCTTGTTGATGAACATAAAATAGCAAAGGTGCACCAAAAGCAGGATCAAGGTCATCTGTGATATAACTTCCGTGCTGTATATCAGTAAAACCACCCGTTGATGCACCACTTAATCTCTCAAATAGCATATTTTCAAATGGTAATTCTATATTGTACTTTTGTTCCTTTGTAGCTGTTGCCGAGTATTTTAAATGTCCGTATTTTCGGTTGTTTATCTCGCCAAATTCAGTTGCCAATATTGATTTACTTGGTTTGTATTTAAACTCAATATCTGTAAAAGGCAATGCTTCATTAACTTGGTGATCACTTGAATTTACTAAATCAGTAAGGTCAAATGTTTGAGTGCTTGACGCATAAAATTCATCTAATGGCAAAACAACTATCTCATCTGTAATATCATCTACATAAGCAGTTAAATTAAACATTTTAAATAATCCCGTAAGGAAATCTATAACCTTAATTTTTGGCACTTGTTGAGTAGGTACAAAATCAGATAATAAATCTATGTTCGTTTGTATAGAGGTAAAACGTGAGGAATAATTTCTTGTGATACCAAATTGATCCTCTTTTTGCCATTCTATCTTAATTTGTTGTTGGAACTCAAAATCATTTAGTGAACTACAAACACCATAAATATTAAAAGCATCGAATATAGCTTGGAAAGTATAATCCGAAGTACCAAAATTAGCAAATTTGACACTAATAGTTTGTGTGCCTTGTACATTTACCATTTCCGACAAAGTGGTTTCTTGACTAAAATTATCTAAAATACTTAAATTATAATTAGTGTTAGTGAAATTTCCACTCGGTATTATTGTAACACTAAAAATTACTTCTTCTGTGTTTTGTAAAGGCGCCCAAAACAAATTACCCGTGTTATATTCCCAATTACCATTTTGCCATTGACCCGTTGGGTTTTGAATTTCAGAACAAGAGCCACCAATTAAAGAAACACAATTTTCGGGAAAACCCGTCAATTCTCTCCTGCCCGGTCCTATTGCTTTTCCTTTTCTTCTATGACACCATAAATACAAATCTTCTATTACGGGATTAGTTTGTGTGAAAAAATCACTACTAAATACTATATTTTTCCTAAAACCATTTGCAATATTATACCTTTCCTCTATTGCCTTTAAAATAACGGGTACTTTAATAGCGTATTTTACATCTTCGGGAAACACACCTCGACTATCAATTGTAGGGTCTACTCCAACACTATTCCAAGCAATATTTGCAGGGTTATCTAAATATTGAGTGTTATTAAAAATAAACCTTTGGGTGTGGCTTACTAAAGGAACACAAATTGCTTGATCATAATTAACTCCGTCTATAACAAAACTATTTCCTTGTCTTAAACCTAATAATACTCCCGTAAAACTTTGCGTTACACTAAAATTATCCAACCAAGCAAGGTTATCAAGTTGTTCCTCTCTTAAAAAGGTTTTTAAATTGACTGTGCTTCCCGTAAAAGTTATGCTATAAAATTCGGGTATTCCATTTTTAAGTTTAACATCATTTAGTTTAATTACCCCTTTCCTAAATGGTTGATAATTTAATTCTATTAATGCATCGGGTTTAAAATTTGAGTTAAATCCATTTATGTCGGGATTATACCAATGCTTAAACAACTCATTATTTTTTTTTGAAGCAGGTAATGTAAAAGGTTTAGTAAAATCAGTAAATATTTTTTCTATGTTTCTTACATCTTGAATTTTGGCAGTAAGATTTACTATTTCATCATCGTATAAATCTACTTTAATGAATTTATCTTCTGCACTCAATCCCTCTTTTATGTATAGGATAAGTTCTTGCATCTATCTTATGTTATTTATTTGATCATAAGCAAACTCAAAATTTAAATCGTAATTTATAAGTTTCTCATTCAAATGAGTTTTGTATTTAAAAGATTTGTCTGACAAATAAACGGGGTGTATTTCCTCTTGGTTGTTAGTTAACCAAATTTGTTCTGATAAAAATAATTCTTCAAAAGCAGGATTTAAACATTCGCCTACATAACCACTATTTAAAGTGATTGACTTATTACCTTGTTTTAATATTGTACGTTTTTGGTGTTCTGTTGTATCATAAGTGAAAGTGCTTTCAGTCAATAAATTCCTTTGGAAAGTTTTATCAGTTACCTTTAATTGCTGTTTGCTGTTCTTAAACATAAAAAGGTCTTGTATTGCACCAAATTTATTTACAAAACTTAATTTAAAAATATCATATTTACATTCTGTTATCCTTTTAACCGATAAAGTGGTCTGTGTTTGCAAATCACTATTTTCTACTACAATTGTATCTATTGCACCATAATCTATTGCATCGTAAAAAGCATCAACGCAACTATTTCTTATAACTGATCCACCCGTAAGGTTTTCCACTCTTGTGTAGTAATCTTGTTGATCAATACCATAGCAAATTTGTTTTACTGCGTGGGCGCTTGTATCATTGAAAGTTATTCCTACATTTTCAACCAACATTCCATTATTATAAAATTTAACAGAATTGGTATTATATCCATTTACGGGTATGCAGGTTTTAGCATTGATAGGTAATTCTAAACATCTGTTGCTTATTAATAAATCTTCCGAACTTGGTAAATAATTCATTCCGTCTGAAAATTCAGTATATCCGTCTGATGCTACTTGCGTTTCTCCTAAACTATAAAGGGCAGTTCCATTTACATCAAAAATTGTGTAATCATATCTACTCCAAATAGCATAATCCTCAGAATATGTTCCACTAAATGTAAGTTTAAGATAATCTCTTGTTAAAGCACTTATTTCAAAAATAACAAAGTCTTGGTTGTCTACACAAAATTTAGTTAAATTGTAATTGTAAGTGGCGGGTGGATTTGTTTCTGATCCTTGCCAAAATCTTAAACCAATTGCAACGTAATGGGCATTGGTTGTAGGCAAAGTTTTTATGAAATATGGACTTCTTAATTTTATTGTTGTATAACTCATAACTATCGTAAATTTTCTTCTAAATCTTGGGAATAGGCAACCATTAAATCTAATTCAAATTGAGGGGTAAAATATTTATTATATGCTTTGGTAAAGAACATTGTAGGTTTTAGTCCTTGATGAAAAATACTTTTAGCAATTGCAAAATTAATTCCTTTCCTTGACAAAAATCTACCTTTATTATCTCTTGGTGCTATTCCTTTCCTTACTGACCACTTATCCATTTTACTTGGTGGTGGCATTTTTGTTTTATAGGAATATGGACTATTTGGTGCTCTTTGTTCTCCTTGCTTATCGGGATTATTTTTGTATATTCCACTTGGGTCAGCACCTTTAACACCTTTATCTACAAAATCATAATAATCTGCCATTTCGATACTAAAACTCAAATTGTCATTTACTATGGTTGTTTCTGTTGCTTCAATACTTTCACTTAAAGTTCCCGAAGCATTATGTTTTTCTAAATTCTTTTTCATTTGAACAACCAACTCATTTTTAAATTGAGTGATCATTGCTAAAGTTCTCGGGTATGTATTTTTTTTAGCCATTAGATAGGGGAACAAATATCAAGATTGTTGTTTACATAAATATTGGCAGTATAAGACCACCCTGCTAATCTGTTTTCAAATCTATCAAAAAAAGGCTCACAGCTTCCTGCGTTTTGAATTTCAAAAGCACCATTGTGTAGGCTTCCTCTGTACAAAAATTCATTTAATTTATTTAAGACCGTAAGTGTATTATTTAAAACGAAATGCTCATTATCATTACCCATTAATAAAGGATTTTTTATGTCATCAACATCTTTTTTAAATTCATTCACTATATCCATTGCCATTATAGTAACATTGTAATTTAAGACACCACTATCTCCACCCATATCTACTGAATTTATTATAATATGGACTAAAGGAAAAATAGTGCGTTTATTAAGATCAATTTCATTAATATCCCCCGTTGTTACACTATTAACGTAAACCATTTGCGAAAGGGTATCTTCTAAAGTATTAATTAACCTTAAATAATTTATAGCACCTGCGTTTTCTTGTTGGTTAAAATTTGGCATTTATTTGAATTTTTGTTTTATTAATTTGCTTTCTGTTATTGCTTTATCCTTTTTAAATGCCAACATAGTTAAGCACTCATTCATTCCTAATTTAGTGATACTTTTAAATCGTCTAATATCTCCTTTAGCGAGTGAGTATATTGATTGATACCAACCCCACTTTGATCCAAAGCCTTGCCTAATTCCGTGTTGTTGTCCGTCATTGCTAAATAAGTCATCATATCTTTCGAACAATCGATCCCTAAATGATAAAAAAAAACTATTGATCCAAATACTGCACTTAATGGCATTTGTTTCATTATATCGTGATAATTATCTCCCCGATAATCCTCTATGAGATATTTATGCCCTTTTTTTGCAGTAATGGGTCGATATAAAACTGCCATTGCCACATTCATTTGATCCCATTTACCAATGTAGGTGTCTAAATCCACATACTCGCCAAAAGTCATATCATCTAACTTTGGTATAAAACCAAATTCTTGATCACCCATTTTAAAGGTATTTACCAATTGTGGTGTTTTTTCTAATGCGCTGTAAATTGTTTGGACTATTTCATCAACATCTATAACTTTCATATTATGCAACTCAATAAATGGAATATTACAAAATATCTCAATTATTTTTGCCTTGAAAAAGTGAGTTTGCGTAGCGATTTCGTCATTGGCTTCTACTAATTTTAGGTATTTTTGATATTGGTCTAATGTAATATCTGCCAATTCAGTCGGTATAGTGATTTTCATATCCATACTTAAATAACGTAATTTTAAATTTATTTTTAATTAAAGGAAATTTATTTTGCCTTTATAACTTAATTCTTTAATATATCTGTATTCTAATTTAGGTTGATGCACCGATCCTCTTGGCTCTTTATCTCCGTAATGGTGATCATATTTATCCAAATGCCAATCAAAACCTATTAGGTCTAAACTATCATATTGTCTTAATAAAATATGTATTGCTAATAAACCCGTACTAAATGCCATATGTGGATAAGTAGGTAATTTTTTCTTTAATTCTAAACAATCCTTTCTATTTATTGTTTTGATAGTAGGGTGGTGTTCTTTTATAGTCGCATAACAAGGCACTTTTGATTTATCCCATTCCCACGAATGGAAATAAACTTGATCATAACTTAATTGAGATTTTACTCGGTTGCAATTACAAGTAAACCAAATATCAGTTTTAGTACCAACATCACTTTCAAACCCCGTTATTTTGAAATTATTAAACCTAACCACTTTGTCGTAACCATTAATGGCT
>ERZ807291.5608-NODE-5608-length-15645-cov-6.545734_pt1 | contig 15645 bp, 12 predicted proteins | sample MGYA00521257_ERZ807291 | MGnify/ENA primary metagenome ERZ807291 (study PRJEB31413, sample SAMN03169783) | marine metagenome | biome: Marine; feature: Water; material: Subsurface seawater | place: North Sea | collected 2011-04-28 | depth 1 m m ...
TTTAATTATTTTGAATCAAAAAAAAAATTGTCGGAAGGTGTGTGTAATAAAAAGAAAATACTTCATAAATTTTTCGATAAAAATTATGATAATAATGATAAACAAAATGAGGAAGAAACAAATAAAAACCTAAATTCTTATTTGAAAAACGTCGATTCCACATTTTTTAATATAGATAATTATAAAAAAAAGTACGATATTTGTCATAAATGTTCTGGTGAACTAATTCCAATTGATAATAAAGGTATTTTAGTATGCAAACAATGTAGTATCCAGGTAAAATATTTAATTGAACATGAAAAACCTTCTTATAAAGAACCACCTAAAGAGGTATGCTTTTATGCATATAAAAGAATAAACCATTTTAGAGAAATATTGGCACAATTTCAAGCCAAAGAAACAACACAAATACCAGAACAGGTGTTGATTGACATTAAAAACCAAATTAAAAAAGAAAGAATTGATTTAAAAAATATGAATAACAAAAAAGCAAAAGATATCTTAAAAAAACTTGGATATAACAAATTTTATGAACATATTCCATTTATTAAAGATAAATTGGGTATAAAACCTCCTGTTATGAGACCAGAATTAGAAGATATTTTATGCAACTTATTTTTAGAAATTCAAAAACCTTATTCAAAACACTGTCCTAACGATAGAGTCAATTTCTTAAATTATTATTATGTTCTTTATAAAATGTGCGAACTATTGGATGAAAAAACATTTTTACCTTTTTTCCCAATGTTAAAAGACCCACTCAAAAGAATCGAACAAGATGAAATATGGAAAAAAATTTGTAGCGAACTGGAATGGGAATTTATAACTACAGTCTAAACTTTTGAGAAAAGTTTGACAAAACCATAACTTTTGAGAAAAGTTTGACAAAACCATGACTTTTGAGAAAAGTTTGACAAAATCATGACTTTTGAGAAAAGTTTGACAAAAGTTTATGTTTTGTCAAACTTTTCTAAAAAGTTTATGTTTTGTCAAACTTTTCTAAAAAGTTTACTTTAAGTTGTTTATCAAATTACCAAAATATTTAGTTAAAAACACGACTATCAGCAATACACCCACGTGCGGAATAAAATAACTCCAAAACGATTCATTTCTCATTTTACATAATTGCAAATCCAAAATAATTAATATAAAAACACCCCAACCCAAAACCCACGTCATATTTTTAAATACTTTCAAATTTTTTGTAAATAATAGAGGTATTAGAAAACTTATAACTATAATAAATTTTGATAAAAATAAAGATAATAATGAATATAATGGTCCGGAAGAAAAGTCTGTTATATCTTTTGCTTTTTTTGATAAATATAATCCATAAGCTTCAGATGCGCTATCTGAAATAGCCAATGAAATTATACTAATTATTAGTATATTTATTGATATATTTGTTTGAACCAACCCTGATATTAAACCACATGTTGTAATAACACCAGCATTTATTCCAAAGAAAATACCTTGTCTAATATCATCTTTCATATAATATAATTAAATAAAATAAATGCTTCTCGGAAATATATTAACTTAAAGTTTTAAAATATATTTCGTCATCATCAAAAAATTAATTTTGAGCATTTATTTTTTTTATATGTTGCTCATATCATTTCAGGCATCTCCACCACCTGAAAGCAACATGAAATCAATTTCATCATTGTTTTCGCCTCAGCCACCGCTTTGCATTTTTGATGAAGATTTTGATTGTAAGCCACCCTTTTGTTTTTTATTACGTTTCATAATAATACCTGGTATATCTCCAAATTTGGTTTTTCCAATCTTTATAAAACCGTTTTTTTTATAAAAATTTATAGCCCGTTTATTATTTGTTCTTACATCTAATAATAAATTAGTATTCTCATGTTTTTTTAAAAAATTTAAAAATATTTTTTTTGCTTTACCATTACCTTGTGTTTTATTAACCAATTGATTAATTTTAATGTCTCCCTTTTTAATATTATATTTTGAAAATTTACCTGGATTAACTTTGTATTTTTTCCAAGTTAAAACAACACCATTTTTAAATATAATCTCCTTATTTTGAAATTTCTCTCTTAAATTTCCTTCTAAAAATCTAAAATATCCTCGCGGAAATATTTCTGGGTATTGCTTAAATATTTTGACGATTTTTTTAATTTTACTGACTTTTTTCTTTGTTTGTTTGTTTCGCTTTCTCCGCGAACGTTTCTGCGTTTTCGGCATATATATAAACTTTTAAAAAAAGTTTGACAAAAGATTTACTTTTAATTCTTTTTTTTAATTCTTTTTTTTACAAAGAATAGATTAACAATGTTTGATGTACCTTCACAGTATAACCCAATCTTTTTGCCTGCGGCAACATAAGTTTTATCGGCGATATTTTTTTATAAGAAAGTACAACTTTATCAAACGGTTTCATACCACATTTCTCCAATATCTTTTCGGTTTGATATGTAAAGTCGTAGAATTTATGATTTTTGCGCCAATCACCGACCATAATACAATATTTTGCCCCCGGTAAAGCTTTTTCACTTACTCGTTTCCAAATTTTTTCATATTTTTCTAAAAATATTTCCCAAGTTTTCTCTCTATCAATACCATTCTTTTCATATTTTTCTAAATTCCAATATGGTGGACAAGTTAGCAAACCGTCGTGTGATGGTATTTCTTCCGTTAAAGAATTCGCTAAAATATTGTCAACACCGTATTTTTCCTTTGCATTAACGATTGCTTTTTGTGAGATATCGTATCCAATATATGTTTTATTGGCGTTTTTTATTGCATTGTGTCTTTCACCCCAACCGGCAAAAGGGTCGAAAATTATTTGATTATCTCTTAAATGATATTCGGCACACCATTCTGCTATATCTTGTGGGAAAGGACTATATGTTGCACGGCTCGATTTTTTATCATGATGTTGTTTCCCCCTAATACCCTTTTTCCCCGATGGCTTCACGTCAAATACTGAAACTGGTAAATATTTATAACTTATATCATTTTTGATAATATCATTTTTGCTAATATCATTTTTGCTAATATCATTTTTTATTAAAGTCATTAATATTATTTATTATTTTTTATATGTTTTTTAAAACATATAAAAAATAAATTATACTTTTTCAATTATACTTTTTTCAATTATACTTTTTTCAATTATACTTTTTACATCATTCCCATTCTCGGGAAACCAACAAGATTAGCGCCAATACCGAAACCAGCACCAGACCTCGCGGAAACAGCCATTGAAGGAACATAGGTATCAAGAATAGAAAATGTTGCAGCAGCGGTTAATGCAATAAGAAGAACTTCTTCCATATTAAGAGATTTTTTGGGAATTGCGTAAGCAGCAATTGCAACCATGATACCCTCAACGATGTATTTCACAGCTCTTCGCATTAATTCTCCTAAATCTAAAGACTTCATTAAATTTTCTAACATAATTATACTAATAAATTAGAAAAAAAATTATAGATAAACAAAAAAACAAAAAACAAAAAAAACAAAAAAATAATATATAAACAAAAAAACTTAAATAATAAGAATACTAATAGATATATATGAGTTCAAACATGAATTTTACTAGAAAGGAAGATGGAAATGGTCTAGAAAATCCAAAATATGTTGATTTATTAGAAGAAGATAAACCAATTTCAGGACAAAAATTTGTATGTGTTTCTTTTATTTCACCAGAAAATATCTTAAAACAAAAAGACCAATATTATTTTGAAGAATTCCTAAAAGATTTTGATATGACAAAATCAATCAAAAAATTCACGCAATTTTTAAATTTTATTAGTTATAAATATAACATGAAGTTTGAGAGTTTGACAGAAGATTTCAATGAATATCTTAAAAGTGAAACTGAAAATTTTGATACCAATTACGTAAGAGATTCATATAAAAATTTCGTAGATGCAAATGAAGAACATTTGGAAAACAGTTTTTCTGAAGCGCAACAATTCCAGACAAACACGCGTGGTATGAAAGTTCGTGGTTCTTATGCTACACAAGGTGAGGCAGAACTTCGGTGCAAACTACTACGAGAAGTAGACCCAAATCATAATGTTTTTGTTGGTCCCGTTGGTATGTGGATGCCGTGGGAACCGGAAGCTTATAAAACAGGAAGAGTCGAATACCTCGAAGAACAATTGAATCAATTAATGAGTGAAAAGATAAAGAACGAGGGATATGCTAAAGTTGAATTTGACAAAAGGGTTCGAGAAACGAAAGAAAAGGCAATTAAAAAGAATATTGAATTAGCGCAGAAAACTGGTAATAAGTTAACTCAAAATATTGATGCAAATGGTAATTTGATTGGTGTTAATAACACGATTGAATCTTCACTTGGATTACAGGGTGAAATTACCACTGCTGATATTCAAAAAGAATTATTTGAAGGTGAAAATATTGTAAATACAAAAAGAGATAAGGGACAGCGTAAATTTAACAAAGATGGCACTAGAGATTGAATTTTTTAATAAATTTAAAATAAATATATTAAAAAAACACTAAAAAAACACTAAAAAAACACTAAAAACACTAAAAACACCAACACTAAAAAACACTAAAAAACACTAAAAAATTATTATACTTACCATTTATTTTTCTTAACATTTATTTGTGGTCCTTTTTTATGAGCTTTTGGGTCATAGTTATCCTCCTCATCGTCGTCTGAATTAAGGTCTTTTGACATTTCCCAAAATTCTTTCGACCCCAATCTAAACTTATTATGAGAAGTAGCTTTGTACCAAAATATTTGGTCTTCCAATTTATTTGATTTTGCATTATTCGCAATTACCAAACACTCGTAATTTTCTGTGCACTGGTCCATTACCTGACAAAATGATTCAAAGGTTGTAAACATACCAGCATAATTTTCATAGATTCGTTTCCTATTACTAATATATGGTTCTCGTAAAATAAATGTATAATCTATATTAGTTCTTAAATTTGGCGGGACACCTAAAGGATATTGCATAGTAATTATAAGCATTATTTTCCAATGTCTCCCATTCATAAATAACAATCTCATAACCTTTTCACGACTCCAACTATTATCATAAAGACAATCATCCAATATGACAAATGCTCTGGCATCTATATTTGATTTACCATATGCCAGTTTTTCTTTCTTTATTTGCTTTAATACTATTTTTTGTCTTTTTAAAATATTTTCAATAACGACGCTATTATATTCATCATGAATAAACAACTTTGGTACCAATTCGCCATAAAATCCATTACCTGCTTCAGTTCCAGAAATGACAGTCCCAATTGGTATATCTTGGTGATAATAAAGTAAATCACGCACCAAAAAACTTTTTCCTGTATCACGTCTTCCCACTAAAACAATGACTGGACCCTGTGTTGAATTTGGGTCAAAACTTATTTTCCTCATGTCAAATTTCTTCAATTCTAGATTCATATATATTATTTAAAAAGTAAATTATATATAAAAAAACACGCAAATTATAATATTAATTTTTTTAAGTTAAAAACAAAAAAAAATAGTAATAAAATAACTCATAATGTTTGATATTTTTTATAAAAAAAATTGCAATAAAGAATTGTTTGATTTTTTTACCGATAATTCTAAAAATAGAATTACTAACATGCAAAATTATATACCTATTTATTCAAGATTTTTCTCTCTTAGCGAAGCAAATAATAATAAAATTAATTTAAATAATAAATACTCTATTACAAAAATTAAAAGTCAAGAAAGCGAAAATAAATTTAAGATATCTGTAGAAGCAAATGATGAAAATAAGACAAATCACACAAAAAAAGCTTTTTTTAAATTTTCACCACTAATCGATGCAACAAAATATATGGCTGGGAAATATAAAGATATATCGCAAAATATTATTCGTAATCTTCCTAAATTAAATAAAAAAGACGTATTAAAAAAATTAGAATGTTATGATAATTCTGCATATATCGATTCATTTTTTTCATATTTAACAAGTAAATTACTAAATACACATAAATTTATACATGGTGTCGATTTTTATGGTTCTTTTTTAGGAATAAAAGAGAAATTTAAAATTGATATAACCGATGACCTTGAATATTTATATGATTACGATTATTTTCATGAAAATAAAAATGTATTATTTAGAACCGATGATATACAGGAAGAATTATTGGAAGATGATACTAGAAAAAATAGGAAAAAAATTAAAATTGAAGGTTATAAGAAAATAAATATTGAAGAAATTGATAACGAAATGTATGACGGTGTTTTTAAAGAACTAACAACCGAAAACGTCGAAAACCATAACATTTTTTTAAATGATATTGGAAAATTAAATATTGATTACAAAAGAGAAAATGACATAGAAAAAATGTCTAATAACAAAACAAATAGCGAATGTTCTTCACGAGAATCTGATACAAGTAATGACGATAATACCGTAGGTAGCACTGCGGATAGTGCGGATGGTGCGGATGGTGCTGATAGTGCTGATAGTGCTGATGATGCGGATGCTGATGATAGTGCGGATAGTGCGGATAGTGCGGATAGTGCGGATGATGCTGATGATGCTGATAATGCGGATGATAGTGAAGGTAGTGATATGTCAGATATAACAAATGACTTAACAAATATTTATGCCAATGTTTTTAATTTTCCATGTCAAATAATATGTTTAGAAAATTTAGATAATACTTTAGATTTTTTGTTAGAAGAAACGAATATAGCGGATAGCCACGTTATCTCTTGTTTATTCCAAATAATAATGACTTTAATTACATATCAAAAATTATTCGATTTTACACACAACGATTTACATACGAATAACATAATGTATCAAAAAACTGATAAAAAGTTTATACATTATTTTTACAATGATAAATATTATAGTGTTCCTACGTTTGGAAAAATATATAAAATAATTGATTTTGGAAGAGCTATTTATAAATTTAAGGGTAAACAAATATCAAGTGATTGCTTTTATAATAAAGGCGAGGCTTCTGGTCAATATAACTTTTCGGTTTTTCAAAATAAAAATAAAAAAGAAATTAAACCAAATAAAGCTTTTGATTTAACGCGGTTAGGGTGTTCTTTATATGACCATTATGTTGAAGATTTTGATAATGAAAAAACATCACCATTAATTAAATTAATAACGGAATGGATAACTGATGATAACGAAAAAAATATTTTATATAAAAAAAACAACGAAGAAAGGTATCCCGATTTTAAATTATATAAAATGATAACGAGAAAATGCACAAAAAATAAACCAGAAATTCAATTAAATAAAACGATATTTCAAAAATTCATTACTACCAAAAAAAAAATAGGAAAAAAAGCACCAATTATTAATATAGAAAAAATGCAAATATATATTTAATTTTTATATATAAATTATAAAAATTAAAACGAAGGAGAATCTGTAAAAACCTCAACTAATTTTTTGTTTAATGGTGAATCACTACCAAACTGAGATAATATATAATGTCCTAAAATAACAGAAATATACACAATTATTGAATCTCTTAATAGAAATTTTGGTGGTATTTCTTTTTTTGTAATAAATCTTATTTCAAAAAATTTCACAACTAAAAAAAGAGCACTAATCATTAATCCGTTAATAAAAATTGATGATGTCATTTATATAAATAATATTTAAAAACATATTATTTATAACGAATTAGGATAAAAATTCAATATCACCTAAAAGGGATTCATTATTCATTTTTTTAGTAGGACTAATATCTTGTAAATCAGAAATATCTAAACTAATATTTTCATTTGATATTTTTAATGGACCATCGAAATCATCATCAAAATCATCGTCATCCTCCTCTTCCTTTCTCTTTTCATTTGCTATTCTACTAATTTCTTCTAACCTTTCATCTGTTTTCGGTGCATGTACCAGTGATGATTTATTCGTTCCCATATCCAAAACGTCGTCGTCATCATTGAAAGATATTACCGATTTTTTTCTCGCTTCATTGGTCGTTTCATTGGTCGATTCATTAGTCGTTTCTTTGGTCGTTCCATTCGAAAATAATTTGTCATTATCACTAACTTCTTTTTTAACATCATGTTCTGCCTTTTCTTTTATTTCATCCTTAACATTTTCATCTAATTCTTTAATTGTTTGTTCAGCTATTTTTGTTTGCTTGACTTCTTGCAACTCTTGCAACTCTTGCAACTTAGCTTCTTGCAACTTAGCTTCTTGCATATCTTCTTGCGCCTTAGCTTCTTCATTTTTCTTTAATTCTGGAGTTTCAATATTAATTTCATTATCGATTTTATTAACGGTTGCTTCGCTCGATTTTTCCAAGTTTTTCTTCGCTTCCTCTAACATATCTTCAGCTTCTTCATTATCAACATGTTTTTCTAATGTTTCTTCTATTATTTCTTCATGAATTGTTTCATCCATGTATGCTCTTAAAATATTTTCAATTGGCATCGATTCTCTTATTACATTTAAAATAGATTCTCTGCATAATATATCACATTCCCTCATGTTTTTTTGATAATCAAGAGGCATTATATCTTTTTCAAATAAATAAATATTACTATATAACTTTCTTGCAAAATTAATATAAACATTATGAATAAAATCATTAATACTCGGTATATCAATATCTATTTTTTTTTGATGATTTGATACCCTAATACTTGTTAAAATTTTGACTTGTGTTATATGAACACATGTTAATAAATCCTCTAAATAATTACATTTACTTTCCTTTATAATTCTATCTTTTTCTTCTGTTATTATATTTGCATTCCACCTGGGAACCCTCGAAAGAAAGTTTTGGAAAGTCATTAAATATTTACCCCCTTCTTCATTTTGTTCGCATAAATCAAGTGCTTCGTTGAAAATAGATTTTATACCCTGGATAATTAAAGGTGATAGAATATTAATTAAACGAGAAGAATATTCATTCTTCGCTTCAGATAAAACATTAAGATTATAATCGTCCATTTTTTACATTGTTAAAATATTTTCTAAATTAATATTTTTCCGCATAAAAAATACATAACAATAAATAAACATTAAATTTTTTTCATTTCTAAATTCTCTCCTGATTTTGTCGAAATATAATAAAAATTTATACTTATCATCATTATCGGAAGATTCAATAAAATTTAATATATCTAATCCATTATATCCTTTATCATAAATTACATTTATAAATTCTACTAAATTTGTTAATTTGCTAAATAATAAATTATTTAATAACATTTTTTTCAACCACAATTCCCTCTTCATCATATGTTCATTTTGAGATGTTTCTTTTATTTTAAATAAATTTGTTTTATTATTATCAATAACTGGATATGGTATGTAAATATTACAAAAGCGCGATAATATTGGATTTAATAAATTATCAATGTTTTCAATAACTATAAAAAAACGTGTATTATGACTAAAATTTTCAATACATCGTCTCAATGCTGATTGTGCATCAGTCGTTAATTTTTCTGCATTAAATAAAATTATACTCTTGAATATTTTCCCATTATCATTTTGCATATTTCTTTTCGCAAAAAATTTTATATCATCACGTATAAATCTTATGCCTTTACAATGTGCACAATTTACATACATTACATATTCTTTAATTTTATTATTGTCATTTTTATAAATTTTGTTAATAAAATAATTTAATATATATCTTTTACCTGTACCGCAGTTTCCGTAAAATATAATATGTGGTATTTTATGATTGTCAATAAAATAATCTAATTTTTTTTTTAGTTTTTGATGTATATCTATTTTTTTTAGTTTACAATCCAATAACACATTATTTTTTGTATTCATTATATTCATTAAATTAATTTATATTACGGGTTTAAACTTATATTTTTATTATATTTTTATCTTTTTTATCTTTCATTTTTTTATTATATTTTTATTATTTTATCTTTTTTATCTTTTTTTATCTGTCAAGATAAAAAAAGATAAAAAGATAAAATAATAAAAATATGTTATGCTATGCTGTTTAATGGTTTTGAATATGGATTTTGGTTAAATGCATCCAATACATCAGGTTTATTTCTATCACATAATATGGCATTTTCTCGAACATTTTTCCCCGACATCGCACCAATATTCCCAGTATTCGCTGTTCTTTTTGTAAAATTGGGGTTGAGTTGGTCTGGCATAATTGCTTTATTGGTAAGATTGCAAATATTTTGCGTCGCTGAAAATAAAGAACTGTTGCCCTGGTTAAATCTATCAACTTTCGAAATTTGCTCTTTATTTGGATTGAGTTCTGCATTGTATTCTGCATTGTATACACGTGCATTTGGCTGGTTTGCTGATGAAGACCCCGTGTAAGGAACCGTGGTGCTATCGCGTTGCTGCCCAACAGGTGTATGTTTTGTTGTAATGTGAGCACTATTATAGTTTTTACCACCCTGTGTAATGTAATCGTTTCTAATTGTTTGTTCTTTGATAGTTGTTTTAAGTTTATCAGCTGGATTCCAAATAACATTATGACTAACACTATTTTTACCGTGAGCATTACCCATTGGTCTCATATTACCAACCGTATTTTGTTTTCTGGAAGGTCTTAATACATCTAACAGAGGGGTTACCATCGCCTTAAACCCTCTCGCAACAGGTCCTAATTCTTTTTGTTGTTTTGTTAAATTTCTTGCATTTGCTAAAGGACGATAACCTTCTTGTTGTATTTCTCTCATATCTTTACCTTTTACATCCCAACCATCTCTATCAGTCGCTACGCCCATATTAAGAGATTTGAATTGTGGTTTTTCGGAGCGCTGGTAGTTCTGTTTGGTATAGGTTCCGTTGCCGTCTGGTACACCATTACCATAGTATTCCCTTGTTTGATAGGCTCTGTTTTCTGGCTTGAGTGTGATGGTTCCTCTTGCTTTTTGTGCTTTTTCTGCACCCGTAGTAGTAAGCCATCTATCTTCGCTATTAATAAAATAGGTATCTGGTCTATTTTTTTCAACTCTACCGTGAAGACCTGATTTATTTGGTTTATATGCTCCCAAAGTTTGTCCTGAATAGGTTACTTTCGGGTTTGTTGAAGTTCGTAATTCGTCGACAGTCTTGGGTCTCCAACTATCTCTGGCTTCCATACCTGAATTAAATCCACCTTCACCTGTATTTGAATAACCTTTATTTAAACCGGGTCCTACACGTATTTCTTCCCATGGTTTTGTATTATTCATTTTTTGGGAAACAACATTTCTCATTCTTTTTTGTATAAAATCAGTGGTTGTAGGCATACCATGAGACCAATTCATATTTTTTTTTGGTTTGAAAAGAGGTGCTTGTCCTTGTTTTGCAATATCTTGAGTTCCAGAACCAGTATATTTATCTAAAATACCTTCATTATTTCCTGTTGTTGATTGTGTTACACTCGAACCAAAATATGGTACTTGATTATTATGTGTTATTTCCCCGAGTCTCATTTCTTCACCGGTTAAAGAATTAAATGATTGTTCTTGTTCTTTATTTGACATTTGTAAAGTTTCATAATTGCCGGGATTATAGTAGTTATCGGCGGTATTCTTTTTTCCGGTATAATCATTTACATTTGTTTCTAATTCTTTTCTATCTAAAATAGGGAAATTTTTTACTGGTTTATTCATATTTGGCAATTTGGATGGTCTATGCATTTTGTTAAAAGCTTCTTTTAAAGAAGAACTATCTTTTTTTTGATTTGATAAAATATACATCATACCTAATGCGGCTAAAGGAATTGCTATTTGAGCCATTATTTATATATATCATATATTTTTTTTATATTTTTTAATTTTTTTTTATATTTTTTAATTTTTAAAAAAAAAAATAAAAAATATAAAAAAAAATTAATTACTGATAAGTGTAGAACATGGGAAGTCTGGGACGTAATTGTCTCTTTCGAGTAATCTTGTATTGAGATTATTTTGAAAATGTTTGCAGACATTTTCTTGTGGGTCTAAAAGTAATGGATACATGTGATTTTGTTCTAAATCTCTATACAACCAAGATGGATGCGTAGCTCTGGTCTGATCTGTAAAACTTGTATTATTACTTTTATATTTCACATTATATGTTTTCACTGTTTTTTGCGGAAATTTCTCATCTTTACAAAACTTTTTTAACTTTCTTCCTACATTCTTTAAATCACTATCAATATCAATTGGATGTCCATCATATACACCCATTAAATTACCACCCCATTTTTGCATGCGAAGTTGTGGGTCATTAAATACATTTGGTTTATCGCCTGCATTACCGGGGACATTTAAAATATATCTTCCCGGTCCTGTCGCTTGTTGTAGATTTTTTTGAACTCTACATGAATCATAATTATATCTTGTGAAAGCCATATTTAAATTATATAAATATTTTTAATTTTATTTTTATTTTATATTTTTTATTTTTATTTTATATTTTTTATTTTTTTTCAAAAAATAAAAAATATAAAATAAAAATAAAAAACATAAAATAAAAATTAAGATTATTTGTTGGGTTGTTGTTGGTTGTTTGGTTGTTGTTGGTTTATCAATGGTTTATCAATGGTTTATTAAAGCTTGCACTTGTTGTTGTAAATTATAAAAATTTGATTCTAAAGTTGCTATTTTATTTAATAAAACGGCATCGTTATTTTTCAATGTTGTTATTTCTGTTTCTGCTGTTGCTAGCTTTGCTTCTGCTGTTGCTAGCTTTGCTTCTTGTTCTGTAAGCTTTGCTTTCTCCTGCTGCTGTATTCTGTCTATTTCCTGAGATGCCGAAAAGTTCAGAGCAAATATTTTTGCCTTGTCTATCGTATGAAAATCATCCACCTCCTTACCATACAAAAACACATTTTGCCATTTTTCCTCAAATATAAAACTTTTTGGATCATTCTCCAAACTTGTTATTTCTTTTTCACACTCGTCATTATACGACAGGTCGTTACTAACATAAAACTTGTATTTTGTATTACCAGAAACATCTTCCAAATCCACGATAGTTAGTTTGCATTTGTTATTTCCAGATGCGTCTGTCATAGTTGTCCATTGCGGAGTTTCTATAACACGCATTTCATTGGGAATCATCATTTTTTGTAAAGAAACAGCAATCGGCATATGCTCTCTTACTTGCTGTGCTATGAAACCTATTGTTGTTAAACCACCACTTGAAATTTTATCTTTATATTCATAGTAACAGCAAGAAATGTCACGAAGTTTTTGGAGGGAGAGATTATCGCTTACATCGCGAATGTTTTCTTTTATTCTTTTATCAGATTTAGCCATAATCCTTTGACCCATAATTCCACCATTGGTATAAATTCCTATCTGATTTCCCGTGGTTTTCCAGTAAGCGTCGGCGCCATCCATTTGAAGACTACTGTCGTGACTCTCGAAATATCTCGCCCCGTTGTAAAATTGAGTTGGCCACAATCCGTGCGTTGGGTTTGGTGGCGCATGCACGTTTAATGGATAAGTGCCGTAGGCGGTTTCTATTCTGACTTGAAGTCCAGCCCGAAAAATCCCATTTCCATTAACATCCAATTTAAAACCAGGCGAAGTAGTCCCGATGCCCACGTTGCCGCCATTAAAGTACGAATGACTGGCTGTATGAAATCTTATTGTGGGTGTGGATGAACCGGTTGTTCCAGTAATTTTATTTATATCCATATAAGTATTATTTGGAGCATTCCAAAATAACAAACCTTCTTGAGTTCCACTCCTCACTGTTAATTGTCCATCTAAATGAAATGTTCTTTGAGGCGCGGTAGTCCCGATACCCACTCTACCCAAAGAATCCATTGTCATAACCTCCACAGCAATAGTACTCGCGTTGCTGGTGCCACTAGCGGTTGAAAAATGTAGTTTTGTATCATAATTCGAATCACCCCAACTTGTATAAATTTTTGCTTGAGGAAAATCATATTGTGAACCGGACGAACTTTTATATCTAAATTCAATACCTTTATTATAACTGTCATTTTCTATCATTAATTGACAACTTTTATCCGCCTCATCTTTCGCCCCTTTAATTTGTAATTTATAAGTAGGTGTAGCAGTCCCGATGCCCACATTGCCATTCTTATCAATCCGCATTCTTTCTTGACCAGCAACAGTTTGGTAAGGAGAATTATTTGTCCAAAAACTCAATCCACCTTGAAATCCACTATTACCTTCGGGTTGAAAATATATTCCAGCAGAATCTTTAGTATATTTAGGATTGGTGTGTTGGTATAATGGTTTCCACTGTATTCCTGATTTTGTCCCACCATTATTGACATCTAAATAAATAAGAGCTTCCTGCGCTTCACTAGTACCATTCCATGTATTGTTTTGATAAATAGATATTCCTCCCCCTTGAATGTGTAATTTTGAATTTAATTCACTTCCAATCAAATCATTCATAATGGTATTTAGGTCGCCACTACGAACATTACCGTCCTTATCTATAACGAATTTATTGTTGTTGCTGCCGTTAATACCCTTAGTAGTACTTGCTATATCGCTAATACCTATTGCAAAACGTATATTATCACCAGCCCAAGCCCTGTTTCCTAAAGCAACCGAATAGTTCTTCTCCGCATGATTAAAATGACCCATAGCGACCGAATAATGACTGCTTGTATTAGATTCACCCATAGCGACCGAATACTGACCTGTGCTTGTATTAGATTGACCCATAGCGACCGAAGAATAACCTCCGCTTGTATTAGAATTACCCATAGCGACCGAAGATGAACCTCCGCTTGTATTACTTAACCCCATAGCGACCGAATAAGCACCGCTTGAACCGCCAGAGTTATTACTTTTACCCATAGCGAACGAATTAATACCTGGGCTTTTATTAGATTGACCCATAGCGACCGAATAATTACCTTGGCTTTGATTTGAGGCACCCATAGCGACCGACCAAGTACCTGTGCTTGTATTAGATTCACCCATAGCGACCGAATACGACTTGGTGCTTGTATTACTTAACCCCATGGCGACCGAATAATTACCTGTGCTTGTATTAGATTGACCCATAGCGACCGAAGACTGACCTGTGCTTGCAACGGTGGAGTTATTACCTTGACCCATAGCAACAGAATAAATCCCGAAGCTTTTATTAGTATGACCTATAGCAATAGACCAGCCCCCCTCGCTTGTATTAGATTGACCCATAGCGACCGACTTTTTACCTGTGCTTATATTATTTTGACCAGCTGACACAGAATATTCCCCAACTGCTGTTGCAGAGCCAGTTAAATTGCCTAAAATTATACCTCCCGTTCCGGGTTTTAAGCCAACTAATGTTGTTAAATGTAATGCGTCGGCTTTAATATTTCCATCCACTTCTAATTTCTCACTTGGCGCAGTAGTCCCTATACCCACTTTATTGCTTTCAACCCATAATGAATTTGTAGCAGTTCTAACATCAAGTCCGCTACCAATACCTATACCATATACGTAATTACCACCCATCTTTTGACCTATGAAATTATACTCTATGGATCCACCACCACCTTTCAACTTAAATTGAATAGATGTTGCACTGTGTTGACCCACAACATAATTATTTATACTAGATTCTAATAATAATGGTATTGCGTTATATGAACCAGTCCCATCATCTAATATATGTAATTTAGTACTTGGTGAAGGAGTCCCTATGCCCACCTTACCGAACCTATTAATCCGCATTCTTTCTTTAACTCCCTCTGCTCCCACCCAATTTC
>ERZ807291.5609-NODE-5609-length-15641-cov-8.749840_pt1 | contig 15641 bp, 15 predicted proteins | sample MGYA00521257_ERZ807291 | MGnify/ENA primary metagenome ERZ807291 (study PRJEB31413, sample SAMN03169783) | marine metagenome | biome: Marine; feature: Water; material: Subsurface seawater | place: North Sea | collected 2011-04-28 | depth 1 m m ...
TATCTAAATTTTAGAAATGGTTTTCCTTCGCAGTCTTTGTATTTCCAATCAGTAGCACCAAAGTATTTTCGATATACGCGATCGAGGGTGGCGTCGGTGGCATTTTTTGAGGGTAACATTCCAGTAAGGCGAAGATGTTTCTTCTCGATGCCATTAACATCTGTTGCACGAGTGTAAATGGTCTCGATTGGATTGGCGGGCATCTGCTCAAGATATTGGATAAATGCTTTCATTCTTGGCATGAGCGGGCGTCCGTCCCACAGATCCTTGTGGCGATAAGCAAAGACGAGATATAGATGGTCTTTTGAGTTTAGCTCAATCCCATGTTCTGCTTTTTGTGCATCTTGAGCGTTAGTGATGACATAGCATCCACCGCCAATATGCCATTGTATGCCCACCGCACCATATCCCTGGCTTATTGCGAGATGACTGCACCGAAATGAATACCTCTTGGCAAGCCATTGATTATACGAAAACTCAAACTCATATTCACACGCTTCTTGAGGGCTTACTTGCCATCCAAGCAAGTGCTTTTGCTCAAAATCTAACCAAGAAGAGTGGTAGTAATTCGGGTAGTATGTATCGATTGTCTTGAGTGCCTTCATTCCATAATGAAGTACACTTAAACGATTCTATTTAGAGTCCGGTTCTAGATACTAGTGAATGTGAGTGTTTGAAATGTTTCATCATCGATTGAATCGACGATGTGCTTGTCTGTGTCACCCGCCCCAATTCCAAGACTTCCGAAAAATGTACAGAAAAAAAGAGAGGGCTTTCGCTAGAATCTTACGATTATTTTGAAGAAGTGGATCGGCGTGCACACATCAAATTACACTTAAACATAGTAGATTGATGTATGTTGTTATCTATTAAAATGTGATAAAGTTTCATTCCATAGTTATCGGAGAATTATGGAATCAAGATCCTTTGAATCTGCAATCCATCCAACTTTAATTGTATAAAATTTCATTTTGCTAATTTTAGAACGAAATTTTTCAGGACTTACAATATTGTTTGTATTATAGTTCTCCCAAAGTTTTCTTGGTGCGTGTCTAGAAGGAAAATCCCTCACTACCCAAGTAGGGTCCTTCCCTGTAGTTGTAAGATAATCTGAAGTAAATGAAAATATTTCTTGTTTATTTTTATCATAAAACTTTACCTCATAGGTTCTATACCTCCACATACTCAAAACTTCATTTTTGACTTCTTTAGATGTGTCAGGGCAATCGAACGAGTTGTATGTGAAATTTATTACTACACAATCTTTATAGATTGAATTATCCTCATCATCAGGAATCCAGAATACAATTTCTATATCTAATTCAAGATTATATTCTTCTCCTTCAAATCCTGCGTGTTTAAGAATCCCTTTTTGAGTATCTTTTCTATCAATCATATAAACCTTTTTATCGGGTTCACACGAAACAAGTGCAAAGAGACTTAGAATTAAAAAAGGATAAAGTTTCATTATTAAATCGTTTTAATTGTCACTAGTCATAAGCGAATCATGTAGATATTGAATCAGTTATGACAAGAAAATAAAATTGCCCGACTTAACGGCTCGGGCTGCCGGTTATCATCAAAGTAGTTTTGCCAGTTAAACATCTTGAGACTTAAGCGAGATCATCTCACCATCTACCACGCAGTATTTGTTGATTAAGAATTCCTTCGCCTTTCTAGCTTCGTAGAATGCCTTTTTCTTGTCGCCTTGAGCGTGGTGATAGACAAACGATTCGTTCATGAGGTTGAACTTATCGACATCTTCATGATGAAGATGTGCTTCAGCCATGATCCATTGGACTAATCGAGTGATCTCAATGCTGAGTTTCTGAATTTCTGGTTCTTTCAGATACGGAGAGGTCGGATTGAGTAGATTTGCCTTGTGCTCAAGCAAAGCCATAAAATCCTTTCTTTTCTTTTCCATGCTTGCTTCTGCATCTTCCATCAGAATCTCTTCGTTCTGTTCGTCGTAACCGACATCCTCAGAGATCCAATGCACCAAACCATCGCCAAAGTGAATTCTGACTTGTAGCCAATCATTGAACTCATCCGTTTCTTCGACGAACATTATTAGGGCTTCATCCATCGTTCTGAGGTAAGCATGAAGTGCGTGTCCGTATTCGATAGTTAGACTCCATCGAGTGATCCCGTAAGTTGTGTCAGAGTCGTTCATTTCTCTATATTCTTCGTATCTGAATGGGCACTCATACTTTTTTCCATTATGAGTGAAGCCGTCCCATACGAGATTGTGCAGTTCGGTATCTGTTACTTTGCTTGAATGAATTGTGATTGTTGTTTCGCAGTTGTTTGCCATTTTTAATCCTCCTTTATGTTATGTTTCGTTTAGTATTATTGTTTAAATTAATTATGATAATAATATACCAAAAATTGGGGCATAAGTCGAGGAAAAAATGCTTTCAAAAATTACATAAGATATTGATTGTCAAGCATATACAATACGGTAAAATGCTGGGCTTCAGCCGATTTTATCATGTCATTAATCATTGATTAACAACACTATCTGAAAGCCAAAAAACAAAATTAAAAAAGACGAAAAAAAGTTTCAGGAAATTACAAAAATTTAAGAAAAAATTGCTCGGTTGGGAGGGCAATTTGTAAGTTGCTCTACAGGATCAACACGCCCAGAATCTTTGGGCATCTTCAATGGTAATGGATGCGTTTTTGTAGTGCTTTTTTCTCACATCTTCTGAGTTCCCAAATTGAGCAACCATCAGGCTTTCGTCAGTCACGGGATTGCCTGTGAAAGGATTGTGTCTATAGAAGTTGCTGATGGCTGTTCTTCGAGGGACATTGCTTCCTACGCCACTCAATCCGCAAGCTTTCCTCAAGTGTTTCCATATATTTACTCCGTTTTTTTGGGGTATTACCTGGAATCCCATTGCTTTCTCTTCTTTCAAGATTTTAACGCATTTGTGGGGCAGTGCTCTATTTTGGTTTATCTTCTTCTTTCCGATAAACGGAATGAATACTTCGGGGTTGAGACCATCTGAAGGTTCGAGAGTAAAGTGCTCCCACTGAAGGGCAGATTTAGCGTGCCAGTCATCATGAATCTCTCCTGCACGCAAGCCTCCATAAACACTCAATGCAATAAAGCTCCTTATTGAGCGAAATTTCGGTTGCAGGGACATTTGTATGAGTTTTTCTACTTCTTCTACCGTAAAGACTCTCGGTAGAGCCGTTCGCCTGACAGAGGGCGTTTGTTGATTAATCATTAGGTCTTCGAAGTGATACTTCCTTTTCTTGCACCATGTGAAGAATGCTTTGATTGCCCTAAAATGATTTAGGCGAGTTTGGTCGCTCCATGACTTTTTCTGCCAAAATTGAGGTAACTCCTCGGCACGAATATCCTTTACTCGAATGTTCCCAATTTTTGCTACGATGGGTTTAAAGAAGATAGCTTTTTCATTGATAGTCTTTTGGGACTTCCATTGACCATCTTTATTCTCATCCGTTCTGGTATTGAATAATCGATATTCCTCCCATGCCTCGTGAACTCTAATTTCCTTTGTTTCGAGCACTTGCTTATTAACTGTTACAAGTTCGCAGAATGTCATGCCTTTGGGCATCATCGTAATAGCTATTTGGGCATCATTTAGTTGTTCGGGTGTGAGTGAGGTTCTTGTTTCTCTCCATTCGCTGTCATTGTATGGATTAGGATTTTCATATTCCCACTTGTGAACTAATGAATAACATTCTGCTTCGCTTGAGCACTCTTGATCAATTCTTTTACCTTCTCCTTTCGGAGTTGATTGGACTCGGAATTTTTTGTACTTTTCATATTTTAGAATGCTGACTCTAAACACAACTTTTCCGAACTTATTTCGACTTTCTATTGTGAAACCTTTCGTTTTTAATGTCTTTGCTCGTTTTGTCATACCTTATGTTCGCAAAACTTTTGGTAATTTCAATAAAATTGAGGAAAAATTGAGGGGAGTTGGTTGCAATTTTTAGCAGTGATTATTGCCTTTCGTCAGTCTTTATAAACATTTCGCCCCCATAGTTTAACGGATAAAACACTGGTTTCCTAAACCGTAGATCGAGGTTCGATTCCTCGTGGGGGCGCCATTCTTAACTACTTGGATATACATCTTTGAGAGATTTATGATAAAGATTGCTTCATTTCTAGAATCGATGAATCAAATGGGTTGAAAAATTCACTTGAGCCAACCTTGCGGGAATATTGTCAGATTTCCGTAATTTTTTAAAGTCATATGTAGTGCAGGTTCAAGACGCCATTTGCTCTTTTGAATATTACTCTTTAAGGAAATGACTAGATGGATGGAGTGAGTTTAATTTTAATATCAATAGTACCGCCTTTTCTATTATTAGGAATAGGAGCTTTTGTCAGAAAAGTTAATTGGCTAAGGGTGGAAGCAGATTCTTCTCTGAGTATGGTGACAGTCCGTATTTTGTACCCATGTTTTATCCTGTTCCATATCTTAGATGCTCATGATTTAGTGATAACTTACGACACTATGTTGACGCCTATGGCGGGATTTTTAGCAATTCTGCTTGGCTTTACACTATCTTGGCTAGTTGGAAAAGTTTTTAAGATTGAACCAAAAGCCGTAAAATCTTTTCGTTTTTGTTCGGGAATTTTTAACTATGGTTTTATTGCAATTCCGGTTGCTCACTCGATCTTTGGTGCTGATATTATTGTCCATATTATCCTTTTTAACTTAGGAGTGGAAATTGCCATTTGGACAGTTGGTATCCTGATTTTATCCCAAAATAAATTTAGTTTTAAGGGCATTTTAAACCCACCCGTTATCGCTGTACTTGTAGCCTTAACTTTACAATCTTTTGGAGGAGTAAAGGTAGTGCCCGTGTACCTGTTTAATGTTATTCAAATGTTAGGCCAATGCTCGATCCCATTGGGCTTACTTTTGATCGGTGGAAGTTTTTATGATTTGATGCAGAACTTTGGGTTTTCAAGAAATTATAGAACGGAAGTAGCAGCTTTGTTTACCCGGAATCTTTTGTTTCCAGCAAGCATACTATTAATTTTAGTCTCCACTCCTTTTCTAAATGAAACCCAATGGTTGAAGGAAATTCTCGTGATCCAAGCGGCTATGCCAGCAGGAATATTTGCAGTCGTAATCGTTGGGAATTATACTGAAGATAAAGAGACGGCAATGAGAGCAATTATGGCCACAATGGTGACGGGTGTAATAACCCTACCAATTTGGATAGGGATTGGATTGATGCTGATTGATTAATCAGACGACTCGTAGTTAGCCTTGGCTTGTAGAGTCTCAAAAATATTGGTAACAGAGTTTCGAAGCTTGTTGTACTCTTCTGCATAGATTAAGGAAATAAGGTAGTGTTTGAATTCCTTACGATCACGAATTATCTTCAAATCTAACTCTTCCATCTCCTGTGCAAACTTGATGTGCATTTTGTCAATTTCACTATCAAATTTTTTATGTTCCTTCTCGAGATGCTGTTTTACTCGTGCGACTGCTCCGATTAAATTTTGAAATTTACGGCAATCCTTGGATGAAAATTGATGGAAGGAAATAATTCCAGAGGCTAGGGCAGCCCCGAAAGCAGTCATTTCGAGTTCATTCTTTTGACTTTCTTTACCAGCCCAGCCTTCGATAGCCTTGATGAGTCTCGTAACCGAAGCCCGAGCTTCCTCGGAGTTTGAAATTTGAATGTCTTCGTCTTCCATTTTTAAAATTATTTGATATGCAAAGAGCTTATAAACATTACTCTGCAATTAATGACTGATCTTATCTTGTGTCAAATAGAATAAGAAATTTATGAATTACTTATTTTTGTAATTGCTCAGATAATGGTCCAAGGAATCCTTCACTTTGCCACTTAGCAGAAGCATGCCGAGAATGTTAGGGAAGGCCATACCTAGGATCATGAGGTCACTGAAAGTAAGAATATTTTGGGCGGTCATAATGGAACCTAAAAAGGTAAAGCAAATAAAGAGTAACTTGTAGCTCATAGAGGATTTATCACCGAATAGCCAGACCCAGCACCTTTCCCCATAGTAGGACCAAGAAATCATTGTTGAAAATGCAAACAGGAAGACCGCCACAGATAAGATGTAAGGAAACCATGGAATCACGCTCGCCATCGCGGCAGAAGTGAGAGCTCCACCCTGGTTGTTCGCAATAAAATCATTGTTTTCTGGTGCCAGGTAAGCTCCAGTGATAATTATAACCAGCGCTGTCATAGTGCAGACAACAATGGTGTCGATAAAAGGTTCAAGCAGGGCGACAATCCCTTCTTCCGCCGGGTGGTTTACTTTGGCTGTGGAGTGAGCAATAGCTGCGGAGCCAATTCCCGCTTCGTTTGAGAAAACAGCTCTTTTTACGCCAATGATTAAAATGCCAAGAAACCCTCCCAAGCCTGCATCAAAACTAAAAGCACTTTTGATAATAAGAGAAAAAGCTGCAGGTATATCTGAGAAGTGAAACACAAGGATTGTAGTACATGCGAGCAGATAGACGCCACACATGGCTGGCACTACCCTCGAGGCAACTTTGGCAATACTCTTAATTCCCCCAATAATAACTAAGCCGACAAGCAAGGACATGATAATACCGTAAAGCCAGGGACTAGACTGCAGGGAAGGAATAACAGTTTTAATCAAACCCAAGGACTGCACTACCTGAAAGGCGTTGCCTCCTCCAAAGGATGCACCAACACAGAGGACGCAAAACAAGCCAGCGAGAAATCCACCTAGGTGTTTAAGATTTAATTCCTTGAGGCCATCTGAAAGATAATGCATGGCCCCACCCATAATTTTTCCATCTTTTCTTATTTTACGATATTTCTGTCCAAGTAGGCATTCAGTGAATTTGGAGGACATGCCAAGAAACCCAACTAGGATCATCCAAAAAGTTGCACCAGGCCCACCAGTTCCGATGGCAATTGCCACACCAGCGATGTTACCTAGACCAACTGTTGCCGATAAGGCAGTGGTTAAGGCCTGAAAATGAGTTACTTCCCCAATAGCTTTCTTTTTACCATCGTCATACTTACCTCGGACGAGATCGATTGCATGACGAAAAAGCCTAACATTCACAAATCGTAATCGAAGGGTAAAAAATAGTGCACCTCCCAGTAACCAGGCCACAACAAGGGGGAAAGCTTTGGTTTCAAACACTTCACCTGTCACCGGAATGTTATTTTGACTGAGGTAATGAGCATCGAGGTCTTCAATGTTTGTATACGAAGTTGCTAAAGGGGAGGTCGTAGTTTTTGTAAAAATATCATCCTGTAAACTCACCAGTTGAAGATAAATTTTCGTGTCGCCGGACTTTGTCACCGGAGTAAATGTGCCACTAGTCACATCCTTTCCGGTAAGAAATTTTAAATTTTTTTGGGTGAGGAAATAAACCGGAGAAGTATTGACTTTGTGTTCAGTGCCTGGGATTTCCCAAAAAAGAAAAGAAACTAAAGGGTCCACCGCATATTGTCCAAAGAAGGAGTCAATTTTGATTTGCCAGTCATTATCTTCTTCTCCTTTGAGGTCCATAGGACCAGGCAGTAAAATCGTTATTAAGGGAATAAGAATGAGAAATCTTTTAATCATGGAGAATAGAAACTCTAAAATTTAGGCAAGTTTTAGATTGTGAATTCATTTTAAGAAGTGCAAGGGTTAAGAATAGTAAATTGAAAGTGAATCATCTGCAAATATGAGCATAGTTGAAAAATATGTAGCCAGCGAATGGTGCAAGTGGTTTGCCTTGTCCTTATTTTTCCTGTTTTCGATACTTTTTTTACAAATGCTTACGGGAGAATTAGAAAATTTTAATTCTTTGCTTGAAATAGGCAGTTCCATTAAATGGATTTTACTCGGTTTGATCGGTTATGTTCCTTGGATCGTCCCGGTTGCATGCTTTTTTTCAACATTGGTAACGATTGCATTTTTTAAACACAAAGGGGAATATATTGGTGTTCTTGCCAATTCGATTTCTTGGTTTCATAGTACAAGAATTATCCTTGTTTTGGGCGTTTTGCTTTCATGTTTCTGCTGGTATTCAGTCAAGCTTGAGTCTGAAATTTGGAATTATTTTGGGAGCTCTAGTAAAGATTTTAGAAATGGTGCTCATTTTCAAATGAAAATAAGTGAGGAACGCTTTTGGTATTTTCAGAAATTTAATCAATCTACCCGGGTAGGAGAAAATGTACACCTTTACGCCTATGATTCATCCGGATTTACTAAATTCAGGATACGTGCCAAAAGTGCGAGTTGGACAGAGCAGAAAAGGTGGGTTTTTGAGGATGGGCAATTTATTGGCTTTGCTTCTAAGCATGGCTTACCGATTCTAAACACAAAAAGCCAAGATATTGAATGGCTTGAAGAGCATAAAGTTAAAACTGGTGACTCCGTAAAGCGATCCCCAGGATACAGTAAAAAATTTGAAAAACTTAATTTTGAAATCAATGTTGACGATCCTGACATCCACATCCTTTTATCTCAAAAGCCAAAGTCACTATCTTTTAAAAAGCTGAAAGAATTAGTTGATCTTTACCCAAAATCAACCGCAGACGAATTATTACCCTATCAATATAGGTTGGCTGTAATGAAATGGAATGTAATGGGTAGTTTATTCTCTATTCTCTTTGCTGTGATAATTTGCACTAGTAATCACAAACAAAAAATAGGCCAGATCATCGGACTAAGCCTCACTGGCGTTGTACTTTTTTATGTTCTTCGTACCACCGGTGACTCCTTGGGTGAGCATGGGGTTATGCCTCCTTATATAACGGCTGGAATTCCTTACCTGGGCGTAATCGCGTTTGCCTGCATACATTATTTAATCAGTCGGCGTAAAGGGTTGGCGATAAGAGCTCTTTACGCATCAACCTCTCTGAGTTGTATACTTTCTACCACTTTGTCGTGAGCAAAGACATTGGTCACTGTGACAAGTTGATCCCCTGCTTCCACCCAACCATCTTCTCGTAATCTTTTAATTGCATCGAGAATCGTAACTTCAGGATCGCTCGAAAAATCAAGTAAGAACGGTTCAATGCCCCAGATGAGTCTTAATCTGCGGTGCAAACCGGGCACATCAGTGAATGCAAATAAGGGGGCACCATTTGGACGCAAAGCGCCAAGCTTGGCGGCGAGATCACCACTTCGAGTAAAAACCAGGACTGCCGAGTTTTCTATTCTCATAGAAAGAAGGGCAGCAGACCGTAGCATTTTGGCTTTTGGTCTGAATAATTTCAATTCCTCCGTGAGTCCGGGTTGAATTTCAGCTTCCATTCTAGAAGCAATTCGATTGAGCATTTTCATGCACTCAATAGGATATTTGCCTGTGGTCGTTTCTCCACTTAGCATAATGCAGTCCGCTCCTTCGTTAACCGCATTTGCCACATCACTGACTTCTGCCCTAGTCGGAACGGGGGAATCAATCATAGATTCCAGCATATGAGTCGCCACAATAATAGGTCTCCCATTTGCCAAGCATGAGCCTACGGCTTTTTTCTGGATAATGGGTAAGTCCTCAAACGCACATTCAATACCCAAATCACCGCGGGCAACCATGATAGCATCTGCGGCTTTGATGATTTCTTCAATGTTACGAACACCTTTTTGGTCTTCTATTTTGGCAATGATTTGAGCATCGGATCCATTTTCGCGCAGGAAGTGCCTAAATAAATCAATGGAGTCTGCATCCCGGGTAAAGGATAGGGCAAAATAATCATGCTGGCATTTGATCCCGATAATAGAATCTCTTCTGTCTTTTTCAGTCAGGGAGGGTAAGCCTGTTTCAATTCCTGGTAAGTTTACATGCCTTCGGCTTTTGAGAGTTGCATCCTGAAGGACCTTACATTGAATTTTTGAGGGCGATGAATCGATCACCGATAGAGGGATAAGTCCGTTGTCGAGAAGTACGGTATCTCCCGCTTTTATATGATCCGCTAATTTATCATAATTTACTTCGATTTGCCAAATACCTTCGGCAAATGGAGGGTCAGGCTGGGCAATAAATACTAAATCTAATCTATCATTTTTTTTAATTTCTATTTCTTTGGCTAGGTACCCGGTACGGATTTCCGGTCCTTTCACATCCATCATGATGGCTGGTTCACGGTTTAACAGTTTGCCAATTTTTCGAATTCTTTTGGTTACTGACTCAATCCATTCATGTTCGGCGTGAGCCATGTTTAGCCGGCAGATGTCAACGCCTTCATTGATCAACTGTTCGAGCATTTCCTCACTTTCTGAAGCAGGGCCAATTGTTGCAATTACTTTGGTTTGCCTGGCTAATTTTTTCATAGAGGTAAGGTTTTGGAGGATTCGGGGTCTACAATAAAAGTATCAAATCTTTTACCGGATTTTTGAAGTTTTGAAAACTGGTCGCGCACTCGGCTTACATTGTTGCAGTCTTTACTGAGGTGCATGAGGAAAACTTTCTGCCAATTGTGTTCTTTAAATGAGTCTAATAACTCAAAGGTTCTCTCATTGGAAAGATGACCATGCCTTCCTCTAATTCTTTGCTTTAAGCTCCATGGTCTCTTCGGGTCATCTTCAAGCATCTTTGAACAGTAGTTGGACTCGATGACTAAGATATTTGCCCCCTTTATTCTTTCGCGTACAAGTGTCGGCACAAACCCTAGGTCGGTGACCCAAGCCAGGCTTGACCGGGGGTTAAAAAGGTCATCAGCCCCCCATTCAAAATAAAAGCCTACTGGGTCATAGGCATCATGGGGTACACTGAATGGATGAATTTTTAGGCCCTTAAATGTAAAAGAGGAACCTGTTTCAAATGTTTTCCAGTTGGGTCTCCTGGGGAGTTTTGATTGCACTGCTTGAATCGTATCCTGATTAGCGAAAATAGGGAGGTTTGCATACCTGGAGAGTCCGCGAATTCCTGCCGAGTGATCATTGTGCTCATGGGTTAAAAACACTGCATCTATGCTCTCGATATCTACGCCTTCATTTTCCAGAAGTGATCGCAACTTTTTGCAGGACAGACCCGCGTCAATTAAGATTTTCACCTCAGCTGTTTGCAAAAGTGCAGCGTTACCTGCACTGCTTGATCCTAGAATTTTAAAAACCGTCTCCACCTTGTTACTTATTGAATGCTAAAAACCCCTAAGCCAATCATAAAAGACCAATACTCAATCTTTATTATTTCCATTGAATTAAAAACCACCCTGAAATCTTTTTTTCTATACTATTTAAATGAAATTGATTGAATATCACTGATGGGCACGGAGTATTTTGATGTCGTTAACTACAGGGATGATGTGGTCGGTCAGGAATCGCGATCTAAGGTTCACCAAGGTGGGCTATTACATCGTGCTGTCCATGTCTTTGCTCGATCTGAAAAACAAGATTGGGTTTTGCAGCAACGTTCTGCTTCAAAGGACTTGGACCCTCTTTTATGGACAAGTAGTTGCTCCGGGCACCTCGACGCCGGTGAAGGTTACATACCTGCTGCGATTAGAGAGGCTCAAGAAGAGTTGGGAGTTACGGTGATGAAGGAGAAGCTTGTAGAATTATTACGAGTGAGCCCTTGCCTAGAAACGGGTAATGAATTTGTTCGGGTATATGCAGCGGAAGGCCTTTACACCCCATTATGCAGTACGGGTGAAGTTACTCAGTTTGCTAGTTACAGCCTTGATGAAATTGCTTTAAAAATTCAAGAAGAGGCTGAACAGTTTAGTGGGTCTTTTTTGCACATTTTTAATTTGATCAAAGGTAAACTTTATAAATTTACATAAGTTCAAGCTGGCTTCCATCCATATCAGGATTGGCAGTTGCCCCGGTTACCTCCCATCCTCTTGCAGTCAGCATTCTACCTTGGGGCGTTCTCTTAAGGTATCCTTCTTGGATAAGGAAAGGTTCATGGACTTCTTCCAAGGTATGCTCCTCTTCATTTACCCCGACGGCAATGGTACCAAGCCCAACCGGCCCGCCTTTATAATTTAAGGCCATAAGCGACAGTATTCTTTTATCCATTTCATCCAGCCCCTTGCCATCAATTTCCAAAAGTTCCAAGGCAGATGCTGCAATCTCCTGAGTGATATTGCCGTCCCCCCTTTGTTCGGCAAAGTCCCGCGTGAAGTGAATCAAGTTGTTGGCAATTCTGGGAGTCCCTCTTGCCCGAGCAGCAATTTCATTAGCACCGTCTGCGTCAACCTTACAATCGAGGAGGTCACAGCTCCTCAAAACAATTTGAGCTAAATCTTTCTTATCGTAATAGTCTAATCTGCTTTGGAGCGTAAAGCGGCTACGCATGGGGGCAGTGAGAAGACCCACGCGGGTGGTGGCTCCCACTAATGTGAACCGGGGGATTTCGAGGCGCACGCTACGGGCATTGGGCCCCTGGTCTATCATAATATCAATCTTGTAGTCCTCCATGGCTGAGTACAGGTACTCCTCTACTGTTTTTGGAATGCGATGGATTTCATCGATGAAGAGAATTTCCCCTTCCTGAAGATTCGTGAGCAGCCCCGCCAAGTCTCCGGGTTTATCGATCACAGGGCCGGAGGTAATTCGGACCTCACGCTCTAATTCATTGGCAATGATGTGGGCTAGGGTTGTTTTACCAAGACCAGGGGGGCCACATAGTAAAATATGTTTCAATGGTTCTTCCCTTTTAGCCGCGGCACCCACCATCACTTGGAGGCGCTCGATCGTCTTCTTTTGTCCAGTGAAATCTGCAAAAGAGGGTGGGCGAAGTGCCGCATCAATTTCCTTGGTATTGCTTAGGTTTGGGTCAGCAATGTCGTTTTCATTATTGGTAAGATCATCCATATAAATTGGGTCTAACTGAATTGAGGGGTGAAGGATTTTGGCAATGCATCTTCGGGAAGCCTTTGGACATTGGCACCAAGTGCTTGCAATTTGGTTTCAAATTTATCGTAGCCCCGGTCGAGGTGATAAATTCGTTGAACCCAAGTTTCATCTTGTGCGGCAAGTCCTGCAAGAATCAAGGCAGCACTAGCTCGAAGATCAGAAGCCATAACCGGAGCTCCTTTTAATTGTTTTCCACCTAAGACAATTGCACTTGAGCCTTCTAGCGAAATATCAGCACCCATACGAAGCAGTTCGGGGACATGCATGAAGCGACTGGGGTAGACTCTCTCGGTTAGAATACTCAGACCGGGCACAATACATGCAAGTGCGGTTGTCTGAGCTTGAAGATCAGTAGGAAAGCCAGGGTAGGGTAAAGTAATTACCTCGAAAGGCTTGAGACCGCTTGGACTTACTTTTACGGAAAGATTACCCGCAAGGTCGTTTTCCATGTCGATGCCACATTCCTGCATTACACTGGCAAATGCACCAAGATGATCAGTTTGGCAGCCTTCAATACAAATATTACCATTGGTAATAGCCGCTGCGATTGCATAGGTGGCAGTTTCAATCCTGTCAGGTATAACACGGTGATGACAGCCTTTTAATCTTGAAACCCCTTCAATAACAAGCCGATGAGAGCCCATGCCTTCTATATTAGCCCCCATTTTTAAAAGCATTTCGCACAGATCCACAATTTCGGGCTCACATGCCGCGCCCTCCAGCGTTGTGGTACCTTGGGCAAGGGAGGCAGTCATAATCGCATTGGCCGTACCGGTAACCGTGCTTCCATGACGTCCACCCATAAAAATAGAATTACCTTTAAGGTTACGGGCATCAATTTGAACAACCCCGCCTTTCAGGTCTACATTGGCACCCAAGGCCTCCAAGGCACGAATGTGTAAATCGATCGGTCGGTTTCCAATAACACAGCCGCCAGGCATCGGAATTTCCGCTCTTCCAAGTCGAGCCGCTAAGGGACCAAGCAAGCATATGGAAGCTCGCATTTTTCGAACTAAATCATAAGGAGCGAAATGAACAATGGACTTTGGATTGATTTTCCATGTACCTGACCCAATTTTTTCAACCTGAGCCCCAAGATCGGCGATAATTGCAGCCATAAACTGAATATCGCTAAGGTCAGGTACATTTTCAATTACGCTCTCATCTTCCGTTAACAAGGAGGCGGCAAATAAAGGAAGAGCTGAATTTTTTGAACCACTTGCTCGGACTGAACCGGTGAGTTCTTTTCCTCCCGTGATTTTGAAAACATCCATCCTTATTTAAATTCGAGGAGGAAGGTACTTTTAAAAACTTATGAACCGAATAATTTAGAAAGGAATTTTGAAACTCCAGATTTTGGCTTTTTGTCTGGCTCCGTGTTTTGTTTTGCAGGTTTGTTGGAATCAACAGGACGCCGAGCTTTCGGATTCTTAGAGTGGGACTTAGGGGAAGTGTGATTTGGTTTGTGATGAGCCTTTTTATTTTCGCTCAAGGAGTCATTCGACTCATTATTCCTGTGTTCTCTTCCTTTATTGTTTTTAAAATTTCTGTCGCCTTTATCACCTGGACGCCGCCTAGGTTTCCTGTCGTGCCTTGAGTTTTTTCTATCCTGCCCAGCCTCTACATTTCTCACGGGTCTTTGACTCGATGCTTTCCTGGCAGATTCATCATTGAGATCATCTTTTAATGCTTCCTTAGAGCCGATTGAAATTTCACCAATAGGATTTTGGCTAGGGGAAGTTCCAGCACCTTGGGATTCAAGTGGTTTTTCATTTGCTCGATACCATCGAGAACGGATTTTTGATTTCATTTCCATGAGTTTTGCAAAATTTAATGCCGGAGTTCGTTGTAAATTATGAATTTTGTTATGCTAATAAGTAGTTTTTAACTTCTTAAAAATTTGGCTCTTGCTAGGCAATCACCCATTTAGAATTCAGACAAGGATAAACCATGGATTTGCTTTGATTTCCAAAACACTTGCAATCTTTAAACCAATAGTGCTTAAGGGATCAAATGGACAAACTAGAAAATATTTTTAATCTGCAAGAGCAATTGAATAGCCGAATCGGAGTGGACATGAAATCGATGTCTGATGAGGAGCAAACAAAATGGATATTAAATTACATTCGTGCGATGCAACAAGAGCTTGCTGAGCTAACCGATTCTGTACCTTGGAAATGGTGGGCAAAGTACCAAGAGTTCGATAAGCAAAATGCAAGGGTGGAAATTGTTGATCTTTTCCACTTTCTTATCTCATTGGCTCAAGTCATGGGTATGAGTGCCGATGATGTACACGAAGCGTACCTGAAGAAAAACAAAGTTAACCACGATCGCCAAGAAAGTGGTTATGTGCAAAAAGACGAGAACGACTCTCGCCATATATAGGAAGTCTTAGATACCTGCTATCAGAGCCGAGCAGCGAGATTTCTTCCTGGAAACTTTGTTAGCATGAACAAGGTTTCTTTTTTCAGACTTTTCCAAGGCAGAAATAAAGGAGGAGGCGTTTGCAATCGCCTCGTCTTTATTTTTATCTTCGACTGAAGCAACAAATTTTTTCTCTAAAGTCTTGAGCTTACTGGTGATAGCACGATTTTCGATGTAGCGTGCTTTGTTTTTTCTTATATTTTTAAGGGCAGATCTAGTATTGGCCATATGCTGTTTAATAATAAATTATAGGTATTGGTCAATTTCATTCTATGTAATTGAAGTGAAAGAAGATTCCGAGAAGGTGTAAGCCGGATTCTGTAGCCATTAGATGACCGTCATTCATTTATCTATCCTGTGAAGGATTCCTCATTGAGGATGCGACGTACCCGAAACCATAAGCGGACCACTCGGT
>ERZ807291.5612-NODE-5612-length-15640-cov-4.981392_pt1 | contig 15640 bp, 10 predicted proteins | sample MGYA00521257_ERZ807291 | MGnify/ENA primary metagenome ERZ807291 (study PRJEB31413, sample SAMN03169783) | marine metagenome | biome: Marine; feature: Water; material: Subsurface seawater | place: North Sea | collected 2011-04-28 | depth 1 m m ...
CGACAATGAAATTAGTCTGTCCCATATCCGGGGTGACACCCCCAATGATAGTCCAGCCATAACCTGCAACCCCCGCAATCCCGGAGCCCAAGGCAAATGTCAGTCGGTCAATTTTTCGCGTCCTGACTCCGAGACTACTGGCCATATCTCGATTCTGCATGGTGGCACGGATCAGCATACCAAACCGGGTTTTTCGTATGATAAAATAAATAAAACCTACGGATAAAACGCTAAGACCAAGCAAATACAGACGGGCATAGGGAAGAACAATGTCCTGGGATATTTCAAACCCACCCCGAGCCCATGTCGGGGAGTTTACTCCAATATTATCACCGTAAATAATCCGTACAACCTGAATCAAAAGAAGACCAACACCCCAAGTTGCCAGGAGGGATTCAAGCGGGCGGTTGTACAAATGCCTCACAACTAATCCTTCCATGATCAGGCCAACAACGGCCGCAACTAGAAATGCTATAGGTAAAGCAGCCAAATAATAATGATTTACTGGATTGTCGGGAGTATGGCCGAAAAGCATTTGTACTTCATAAGTGGTGTATGCACCAATCATCATGAGTTCCCCATGAGCCATGTTGATTACACCCATAAGGCCAAAGGTAATAGCGAGTCCTAAGGCTATGAGCACTAAAACGCTTCCATAAGAAACCCCCCGAAACAAATTGCCCGATAATTCAACGGTATCTTTATGGTCTTGAATTTTTTTACGAATAAGTGAAATGGAAGCTTTTGCCTCTGACAATTCCTGCGCAGACAATTCTGGCATGGATTCAAGCTCACCTTCAAAAGTACCAAGCCTGGCATACGCACGAAGGCTTTTCAGGTCACCTAATTTACTTAAGGCAAAAAGTCTGTCTTCCGTAGATTTCTTGGCTTCAACCGCACCACTAAGAACCATTAACTCTTTGCTTTCTTTGGCTGTAAATCGAATTTTTTCATCTTCGGTTTCATCATTTGCAATTTCCTCAAGGTAAGGAATGGCAGCAGGCAAGAAAGAGGGATCACCACACTTCTTCACACCCGAAAGCCTTACGGTGTAATCAGTTGAAAATAGACGAAGGAGAAACTTTGAGGAATTGACCAAGGACCGAAGTTTTCTGCTTGGGCTTATATCCTCAAGCTCAAGAAGATCAGGCTTTGCCTGCACATCAGCCACCAAGTAGGGCTCTCCCGACAATGGATCCAGCAGTGGGGCAAATTCATTAAAATCATCATCCATAATGGTCTCCTCATTTACAACAATCCGGACAACTCCGGAATCTGTTGGCCAGTTGTAAACGCTCCCTTGGCGATAAAGTTCAAAAAATTTCTCCAAGCGGGGATCAGCAGTTTTAGCGAGTTCACCGATGCTATCCTTTACAATATCCACATCCGAAGAAGCCAAGTTCTTAATTAATTGACCAACTTCGGTGTTTATTGAAGGAGTCGCAACTTGGCTTGCATCCACCTTAAACCATGTGAAAGCAAAGAAAACCAATATGAATAAAACAGATGAAAAGACTGAAAAAAACTTATTCAATGCAGATTATTTTTTTGTCAAAAAAAGCGGACTCGGCTCGTGCCCTTCGCACCGAGTCCGCTTGGAATGAAATTCTTTACAGTAGATTACAAATTACAGGCTGCCATCTCCATTAGGTCCACCCGTTGGCTTCGGGAAATTGCCATCAGGCCAGAGATAAGAACTGTACGAGTCTGGCGATACTAACCCGTCACTTGAATAAACGATCTTAAACTGACCATTCTTAAGGATTTCCCCAATGTAGACGGGCTTAAGAGTATGCTGATTGGTGGGGTGCATTGATTTCTTCCCACCAGGGGCATCAAATTCCAAGCCGTACACCGCTTTCCTCACCTTATCGACATCAAAGGAACCACATTTTTCAACCGCTGCTTTCCAGACATAAACCCCAAAATAGGCCGCTTCAATTGGGTCACAGGTCACCCGTTTCGCCCCGCCTGGCAAACCAGCTTCGACACAGTACTTTTTAAAGCTTTTAACAAATGATGCATTTCCCTTGGTCTTGATACTTTGGAAATAATTCCAGGCGGCTAAGTGACCCACAAGCGGAGGGACATCCATGGCACGCAATTCATCTTCAGAAACTGAAAATGCCATAATGGGACAGTCGTCAGATGTTAAGCCTTGGTTGGCAAACTCTTTATAGAAAGGGACATTACTATCCCCGTTGATCGTGGATAAAATGCAGGCGTCACCGGAAGCGGCAAACTCTTTCACTTTGGAAACAATTGTCTGATAATCCTGGTGATGGAAGGGAGTGTATTCTTCCATGACATTTTCATCAGGCACCCCTTGTGCTTTCAGGTAAGCCTTTAACACCTTATTAGCAGTGCGGGGAAAAACATAATCCGTACCCAAAAGGTAAAACTTTTTACATCCCATTTCTTTGGCCATGTATTCAGCCGCGGGAACAAGTTGCTGGTTTGGGGATGCCGCTGTATAAAATACATTCAATGACTGTTCTTCCCCCTCATATTGTACTGGATAAAACAGCAGAGCATTTTCCTCCTCAAACACAGGAAGGCATGATTTCCTGCTCACGGAAGTCCAACAACCAAAGGTGACCGCAACTTTTTCTTCGTTGATCAACTGTTTCGCTTTCTCTGCAAAAAGCGGCCAGTCTGAGGCAGGATCTACAACAACGGCTTCCACTTGCTCACCAAGCACACCGCCGCCTGCATTAATCTCCTTTACAGCCATCATGACAACATCTCGCAAAGATGTTTCGGAAATCGCCATGGTTCCGCTTAGGGAATGCAAGACACCTATCTTAACTGCATGCAATTGGGGAAATGAAAATGCAAGGCCAAGCATGGCAGCCATCGCAAGTTTTAATTTATTTTTTTTCATTTAATTTTTTGATTAGTAATTAGTATTTCCCCAAGAAAAGGATATGATCGAGGGGTTTAAAACTATAATCCATTTTCTATGCCAAAGTTAAAAATTTATATAAAAAGAAAAAAATTATCTTACATAAATATAATTCATTTATTTAATATATTATATTCATTCTAAATGAAACTATTTAAACCAAAAAAAACGGGCGGACAACAAGTGCCCGCCCGTCAAACAAACGTACTAGACTGAAAGGTTAAAAGGTATAAATAAACTCAGCTGCAATCAACTCCTCTGGCTCAACATAAGTGCCAGCAGATTGATCCATATCGTAGGAGCTAAACTCAAGTAAGCCCGAGAAATTATCCGTAAAGACATAACTAGGAGAAATAGTGAATTTGGTTCCCTCATATGCGACCGTATTGTTTGTCGCACCTGTAATTTCAAGACCAGAGTAGCGAATCGTTATGGCCGCAGCGTCAGTTAATCCATAATTTGCCATTACAAGGTAACCATCTACATCATCACCGGTGTCTAATTGATCATTTTCTGCTATTTCCCCGGCTATAAGAAGTTTGTCGAGTTGGTAGCTAACCCAATAAGTAGACTTCTCATAAGCAGCGGTTAAAGGCGCACTAAAATCTGAGTAAATTGCTTTAGCGGTGAGATTTTCGATACCTGTAAATGCTAGGGCTAACTCGTAGCCTGCATCTGCCTCAAGGCTGCTCCAAACACCAACACTAAACAGATCATTTGCGTAATCTATGGAGAGACCCACATCATAAGCATCATAGATCATTTGTGCACCAGTATCTTGCTGCCCACCGACATCGTAAGCGTAGCTGTACTGATACATATTAGTAGGATCGTAAGCTTCGAAGCCCATATAGCTAAGCATTTTACCAGCGGTTACACTAAAACCATTACCAAAATTGTAAGTTACAGTAGCTTCTTCTAGGTTTCCACCTGTAGTATCGTTGCTATCAATAGTACCGTCAGAATTAGAATCAAGGGTTTGTGATTCAGTAAAATCAATATCGACAGAAGCTGAAATTGGTCCAGAAGAAAAGTCTAGATTGACTTCAACTTGCCCGACGAATGTAGACTCCGTATCAGAACCCTGTTTCTGACCAGCAATATCAATAAAGCCACCAAGTTCAATTCCACTACCTGTGGGGCCAATTTCAATGGCATTAGCATTTAAAACAGCAAGGAAACTTGCTATAGATAATAATTTATTTTTCATATAATTTTAATGTTTTAGTTTGTTGCTTTTATTAAAGCGAAATCGTTGTTGCTAGATTCGCGCCAAGCACTACAAAAAATAAAACTTTTATATTTTTTTTACGTTTATAAAATTTAAAATAATTAATTATATTCATACTATATTTTAATTCATATATAAGATGAATAAAATTCATCAAATAAACGTTCCTGTATCGATCTTGCTCTTTTTCATACAGGCAAGTATCGTAATTCATCATCATGAATGTATTTTTTAAAATCGGATTACCTTGGGCTTTGTCTTTGGGATTGGTTTTTTACCTTGGTATACATACCGGCAAGGATATCAGTAATTCACATTTTGATGAAAAGTATGATGGCTTAAGTAAGAACATTCCAAGGCCAATATCCTCCGCCCCAGCTTCTAACTCGAATAAGTCCACTTCAAAACAGGGACAGAATGGACTGGCAGAAACCAAGAAGGTTACCTCTCCTGCTCTTCCACCAAACCTCATCCGAATAATGAAAGGAGCAGGTATTTTAGAGCGAATGGGTTCTTACCTAGATGCTTTGCGGTCTATGGATCAAACAAATATTGCAGATGTCGTCGGTGCATTTGAGGCACTCCCAGCTGGCTACGGAAGACATTTGGAAATGAAATTACTCATGAGGAGTTGGTCGGCCATCGACCCAGAGGCAGCTCTTCGTTATGCACAGGATAACCTCGATGAAAAAAGTGAAAGGAGGTTTGGTATATCTGAAGCCTTAGCAGGATGGGCAACTCAAGACAGCGATACTGCCCTAGCCTGGGCTAAGGCAAACAATCCAGCCCAAAGCCCAAAGGACAACCCTTACCTTATTGGCATCATTAAAGGAGTCGCAGAAAAAGACCTGCATGCTGCGAACCTTATGCTCTGGGACTTGCCTACCGGTAACGCCTTATGGCAAAGCTCCACTTTTTTGGCACAAGAATATTCAAAAAAAAGCACAGCTGAAGCCATTGAATGGGCAAATCAATTCCCCGATAGTGACCCGAGACTGCGAGAAACAATCCTGGGTCAAGTAGGTGCTCGGATTGCCCGTAATGATTTAACTGGAACTGCTCAGTGGGTTGAATCTATGCCCTCAGATCCCGCCAATCAAAGGGTTATGGATAATCTACTCACCCAATGGGTATCACAGTCACCGGAGGACGCTTCTAGCTGGGTATCTGACATAAATGACCAAGAAAAGCAGAGCTACGCGATGAAACAACTGACCTCCAAGTGGGCATTAGTAGACCCGGTTTCCACTGCTAAATGGTTGAACAGTTTCCCCCCCTCCTCTTCCTTAGACCCTGTTGTTGGTGAATTTGTAAACCGAATAAGTGGACGTGACCCAGAAGGAGCCGCGGGATGGGCTTTATCGATCGTGGAACCGGGAGCACGCAAAAAAGCGATTAAACAAGTACTTCAAACTTGGCAACAGGTTGATCCGGATGGATCAGATGCTTGGCAACAGGAAAATCAAATCGACCCGTAGGAACCGGGAAGATAATTTATTTACCGATTGTTTCAATAATTGCGACAATGGGTAAAAACAAAGCGATCACAATGAAGCCAACCGCAACTGCGAGAAAGACGATCATTACCGGCTCGATTAGTGAAGTCATACCTGCCACCGCATTATCCACATCTTCGTCATAATTATCTGCAATACGGGTTAACATATCTGGCAGTTCACCGGTCTCTTCCCCGATTTCAACCATGCTGGTAACCATCGTTGGAAAAACGGTTTCTCTCCCCATTTGTACAGCCATCGCTTCCCCATCGCGCACAGAATCATGCACATTGCCCATGGCATTGATAAAAAAGGTATTGGAAAGAGTATCTCGGGTAATTTGAAGGGCCTGCAATATGGGAACTCCGCTGCTCATTAAAGTTCCAAAGGTTCGGGTAATACGAGAAATATTGGATTTGCCCACAACGTCACGGACCGCAGGTACATTTAACCCAAGCCAGTCAAATGCCTTTGCCCCCATTTTAGTTTTCTTAAACAGCAATAACCCGCCCACAGTGCCACCCATACCACCGAGCACCAAGATGGGGTGAGTTGAAAATAATTCACTAATGCCAATCACAATTTGAGTTGGACCCGGCAAAGGTGCACCGCGCAACATTTGTTCAAAAATAGTTTGGAATTGAGGAACCACCACCATCATAAGCAAGGTAACGATACCAACGGCAACAAACATAATTACACTGGGATAAATCATGGCAGACTTTACCTTTTTTATCGTCCGTATTGATTTCTCCTGAAACTGGGCAAGGCGGTCGAGAACAAGCTCCAGCACTCCCCCCGCTTCCCCTGCCTTTACCATATTTACATAAAGATTATCAAAGGTCTTGGGATACATCGCCAACCCATCGGAAAGATTTCCTCCCGAAGAAACTTTTTCAGAAATAGCTTCCAGCATAGCTTTAAACTTTGGCTTTTTCTCCTGCTGCTTAATCATCACCTCGAGGCTTCGAAGTAAAGGTAGCCCCGCATGGACCAGAGTTGACATTTGGCGGGTAAAAATAGAAATGTCTTCACTTGTGGGTCCTCCCCCAATTTCCATGGCAAGCAAGCCACCCTTCTTCTTCTTTTTGGAGGGACTGACTTGCTTGGGAGCCTTTTCTTTTTTCTTTTTTGCTTTCTTTTTGGGCTGCACTGGACTTGGGACTTCTGGAGCAGCCTGGTAAGGCACTAGTTGGGTCACGGTAAGTCCATATTGCGCGAGTTGAGCATTGGCCTGCTCTTCATTTTCGGCTTCATAGTTACCCTGACTTTGGGCTCCCGTTTGGTCTGTCGCAACATATTGAAAAATTGGCATGTCTATAATCCTGTTGAATTCTAAGTATATTTCAAAACTTCCTCAACGGTACTTTCACCGTCAAAAACTGAACGCAAGCCATCTTCCCGGAGGGTTCTCATCCCCTGCTCGATCGCACATTGTCGAAGAACCATGGTAGCCGCTCCTGAGTTGATCATCTCCCTAAAGGTGTCGGTTACCTTGATCATTTCAAATAAACCGGTTCGCCCCCTGTATCCAGATTGATTACAAGTATCGCAACCACCACCAAAGAAAAACTTTCTTTCTCCGAGCTCGTTGGGATTAAGTCCAAGGTTTTCAATTAAGTCTTTCTTAGGCGTAAACTCCTGCCTGCAATCTGAACAAATTTTACGGACCAAACGCTGGGCAAGAACAAACTCCAAGGATGCAGATAGCAAGAAAGGTTGTAGCCCCATATCAACCAGTCGGGTAACCGCACCTGGGGCATCGTTTGTGTGTAAGGTACTCAACACAACATGCCCTGTAAGAGATGCCTGAACTGCAATCCTCGCCGTTTCAATGTCACGAATCTCACCAACCATAATTTTGTCCGGATCTTGCCGTAAAAATGCCCGAAGTGCCCGAGAAAAGTCCAGGCCTACTTGGTGGTTAACGGGAACCTGCATTATACCTTCAATTTCATACTCCACAGGATCTTCCGCCGTGAGTAATTTTGTATGCATTTGGTTTACTTCTTTGAGCGCGCTGTAGAGGGTTGTGGTTTTCCCTGAACCCGTTGGCCCCGTAACAATGAAGATGCCATTGGGTCGGCGAACGGCATCGCGGCTGCCGGTCTTTACATTTTCCGGTAACCCCAGGCTATCCAGGTCCAAATTAACTGCAGATTTATCAAGTACCCGAAGCACAACACTTTCCCCAAACTGGGTGGGCAAAGTAGAAACACGCAAGTCAACCGCCCTGCCCTCGATGGTCATCTTAATTCTTCCATCCTGAGGAATCCGATGCTCGGCAATGTTAAGCTCCGCAATTACTTTAATTCTTGAAATAACCGGCAAAGCCAAGCTTTTGGGAGGGGGAGACATTTCATATAAGGCTCCATCCACGCGATAACGAATCCGGAACTCTTGCTCAAAAGGTTCGAAATGAATGTCAGAGGCCTGGGCTCGGATGGCTTGCTGTATGACTAAATTAACGAACCGAATAATGGGTGTCTCATTAGCCGCCTGAGTTAAATCAGATTCCTTGGTATCGTCTAAATTTTCAAATTCATCAAATCCTTCATCTCCCAGTAAATCCTGAATGGAGTTCTCCTCGGAAGGATAATAGTGATCTAGCAGTGTACTAAGATGGTCCGGGTCACAAACAACCAGGAAAATTTCTAAATCCAATGCAAAAGTAAGATCATCAATAATCGATGAATTAAATGGGTCTGACGCAAGAAAGTGGACACCACCTTCCGATAAGTACAGAGGTACAATCCCATACTGCCTTGCGATATCTGGCTCTATCACCCGTAAAGTATCAGGATCGATTTCACCAACATCTCCAACCTGCAATTCACAACCAAGGTATTCTGAAACAAGACTGAAAATGTCTTCCTTTGAGGCCAGTCCCGAACTAATAATAGATTCGGCAAAAGATCTTTTACCCTCTTTAACCTCCTGGTTGTATAATTCATCAAGACCATGCTGCGAGATACCTTCAACCTGATTAAAAATGTCACGAAGAGTAGAATTATAATCGATATACAACATAATCAATTACTCCTCTTCCGTGGTTACAAGCATAACTTCGCTCAAGGTAGTCACCCCGGCAAGTACCTTACGAAAGCCATCTTCTCTCATGGTGCGCATACCCATTTCCCTGGCTTTCTTTCGCAGATCCACAATGCTTACATTGTGGTAAATCATTTCTTCCAACTCTTGGTTGACCGTAAAAATTTCAAACACACCCTTACGACCTCTAAATCCATTACCTCCACACTTGTCGCACCCCGCCCCTTCCATGAAACTGGCATTGGCTGCTTGTTCAGCATTTATACCCAAAACTGATAACTCACTAGCTTGCGGTTCATAGGGTTGCTTACAATTCTGACAAATTGACCGTACCAGTCTTTGGGCAAGCGCAGCTCGTAATGATGCAGAAACCAAAAAGGGTTTCACCCCCATATCAACTAAGCGAGATACCGCACTTGGTGCATCATTGGTATGCAAGGTACTGAAAACCATATGCCCGGTAAGGGATGCATTAATCGCAATTTCCGCAGTCTCCAGGTCTCGAATCTCACCGACCATCACAATGTTTGGAGCCTGCCGGAGCATGGCACGCAGGGCAGCAGAGAAGGTCATTCCGACCTCAGACCTCACCTGAACCTGATTGATACCAGACACTTCATACTCCACTGGATCTTCAACTGTGATAATCTTACGATCAGACTGGTTAATTACATTTAACGCAGAATATAAAGTCGTAGATTTACCAGAACCTGTCGGCCCCGTAACTAAAAATATACCGTCAGGCATATTAATTACTTTTTCAAAAACAGTTTGATCATCGGAGAAAAAACCCAACTGGGGAAGGCCTAAACTAAGACTCTCCTTATCCAATATACGCATAACAATGCTTTCGCCATGCACGGTAGGCAGGGTAGAAACACGCAGATCAATTACTTTATCTCCGACCTTCACATTGATACGCCCATCTAAAGGAACTCTTTTCTCAGCCAAACTCACATTCGCCATGAGCTTAGTCCTTGAAATAATAGCAGGTTGGAGCCGCTTAGGCGGGTCAGGCTGCTCCTGCAACCTACCGTCCACACGGAAACGAATTCTAAATTTTTTCTCCAACGGCTCCATATGAATATCTGAAGCCCGCATCTCCAATGCATCTTTAATCACCGAATGAACATACTTGATGATAGGGGCGTCTTCTTCGCTGACATCTTCCGGTCTGACCCCGTCCCCAATTTCAATATTTTCACTCTCTACGCCCTCGAAAAACTCATCCATTTTCCGTTCTTCAGCTGATCCATATGCCGTATCAATTGCCTTAAGCACATCACCTCTGTAAGCAATTTTGGGGTAGATAGCTTTACCCAATAGATGTGTCAGGTTTTCCAACCCGTCTTCGTTAAGCGGATTGCCAAAAACGATTTCGACCTCCGTGGTGCTTGCTGCAATCGGAAAAGCTTCATACTGCCTAGCCCAAGTAGCTTGTAGTAAAGATATAATTTCAGCTGGTGGGTCAATTTGTGACATATCGACCGCCTCCATGTTTAACTCAGCGGCCAAGAAATCAACCACATCTTGGTGGGGCAATCCGATACGAGAAAGCAGGGCTTCCATGAGCATCTGGTCTTGATCAGTTAATTGCCCATCTGCCTGGGCAGACAATCCTTCCTCCACCTCTGAAATAATATCATCAGTAATCAAACCTTGTTGCTTGAAGGCGTCGATTAAGAATTCATCAGTGGAGTTCATAAAACAGGCAAATTAGAACCCTAAGTTGAAGAGTTTAGCGAAGAGTTACAAGCTCATCTCCCCAATCCTACTAAAAATTCTGGATTATTTTTGGTTTTACGGACGCGCTGAATGAACATTTCCATCGCTTCTGCAGGCGGAACGCCCTTAAGGGATCTTCGTAAGGAGTAAATTTTAGTAAGCTCATCAGGGTGATAAAGAAGCTCCTCTTTTCGGGTACCGCTTTTTTCAAAATCGAGGGCGGGAAAAATTCGTTTATTCGACAGCTCTCGGTCGAGATGAAGTTCCATGTTACCTGTTCCCTTAAACTCTTCAAAAATCACTTCATCCATTTTGCTGCCAGTTTCAACAAGAGCCGTGCCTAAAATAGTCAGACTCCCTCCACCTTCAATGTTTCGGGCTGAACCAAAAAAGCGTTTGGGGCGTTGCAAAGCGGTGGCTTCCACCCCACCACTTAAAATCTTCCCACTATTTGGCATAGTCGCATTGTAAGCACGAGCCAGTCGAGTGATAGAATCGAGCAGGATAACCACATCCTGCTCATGCTCCACCATTCGACGTGCTTTCTCGATTACAATCTCTGCGGCATGTACATGGCTTTCCGCACTCTCATCAAAAGTTGAAGCAATAACCTCGGCATCTGGAACCTGGCGCCTGAAGTCAGTGACTTCCTCGGGTCGCTCATCCACAAGTAACACAATCAAATGGGCTTTGGGGTTGTTTACCCGCAAGGCACGGGCAATTCCTTGCTGCAGGACAGTTTTACCAGTTCGAGGCGGGGCCACAATTAATCCCCTTTGACCAAAGCCAATAGGAGAAACTAAATCGACCACACGCATCGAGACATTATCCCATTCTGCTTTTTCGTCCGTTTCCAAGAAAATTCGCTCCAAAGGATAATAAGGAACTAACTCAGTAAAGGGGGTCACACGGGTTGCCGCTTCTGGATCTCCACCCATGACTTGATCAACCTGCAAGATTATCGGACAAGTGGCCTCATCCATTTTAGCCCGAAGAAAACCCTGTACACATTGTCCAGTTTTTAATCCATATTTCTTGATAAGTGGAGCAGGCACAAAAGGAGATTGCGACTTCAAGCGGTAATTTTCTTTTTCCTTGAGTAAAAACCCATGCCCGTCCTCCATCACTTGAATAATCCCTGAAACCTGAACCGGGCGCTTGTCCTCAAGGCACCGATCGAGGAGTAAATCAATAATTTCTTCCCGTAAAGGAGCCGAAGGTAAAGTGATCTCCAAAGGAAGACTTGAGACTTTTTCTTTAAGATCTAATAAATTTTGTACCAATAGGTCGTCAAGCATGATGGGTGCATCACCACTACCCGCAAATTCCTCTGCCAGTAATGCCAACCCTTCATCCGTCTTAATATTTTCATTCTCAAAGAGTAAGCCAATTTCTAGAGGCCGAACTTCAGTTTCCTCGAAAGGTAGTTTTCTGGGTTTTTTAAATTTGGGGCGAGGGCGATTCTTAGGCCTCTTTTTGTCCTGCCAATTTGGTTTCCTGCTTCCTTTTCCTGCTTGATTCTGATGCCCCCCGTGGTTTGGCCCTCCTCCTTGCCCGTGACTTTTCTTTCGATTATCCCCACCCATTTTTTGATTGGGGTTACTTGGCTTTTGCTCCCCCCCTCTTTCTTGCTCTGGGGCAGATTCCTCAAGGTAAGGATTTTCTTTGGGAGTAGGATTCTCATCACCGTCCGTACTGAAAAAAAGCTGCCCATCCTCCGCTCCAGAAGTCGTTTCTTTTTTTCCTGCTTCAGACTTTTTGGTTTTATCCGTAGCAGGTTGGGGATTTTCACTGGTGAGTTTGGACATGTCGTCAGAAGGTTCTGAATTCGGTGAACTTTTTTTAGTTGGCATAGTAAAAGAAGGTTAAAAGAGTAAAAGTTAAGATTTAAATTTTTGAATAAACGATAACACCTGTATTTCAAGGAATTCTTTGGACCCGTTTCCCAATATTACAAAATCTGCAAGATTTGCTTTTTCTTGGTTGGGGATTTGAGATGACAATCTAGAAGAAGCATCGGCAACCGAGAGTCCACGATTGGTTAAACGAGAAATTTGATTTTTCACTGGAGCAAAAACAGATAATGTTTTGGAGAAATAAGAGCTTAGTTTTTTTTCAAATAACAGCGGGAGTTCAACCACATGGTAGTGGACTGAAGATTGCTGAATGAGGGAAACCCATTTTTTACGAACGATAGGATGAAGCATATCTTCAAGCCAAGATCGTTCCGCTGGGTTGTTAAATACTATCTGAGCTATCTTCTGCTTGTCAATATTTCCTTGCTTGAATTCCCAACGATTTTTTACCGCATCGATCACAAACTCATCATTCTTGAGAATGTCAGAAACTAGTTTGTCGGTAGATATCGCATTCCATCCCTGTTCTTCAAAAAGACCTGACACAGTAGTTTTTCCTGACGCGATACCCCCGGTTAAGCCAACTACGACTTTATTGGGATATAAATCCATTTCTTCAATTGTTCTGTTTTTTTCTTTCAGATCAAGTCTTGAAAGAAGAAATCAAAAAAAAGAGTATCGTCTTGCCACCTTTACCTAAATTGTTTTTAAAGATTTCTTTTGGCTGGTAGGGTATCCAAGTGGCTAAAGGATGCGGACTGTAAATCCGCCCGCTTCGTGCGTTCGTCGGTTCGAATCCGACCCCTACCACCAGTTTCAAAATGATGACCATTCCCTTTCCGTTGAGACGCGAGCCCATTTCCTGTAAGTTGGAATAATTAAGATTACATTATAAAAAATGAATCGGGCTAAGCGATGGGTAGTGATTGTTTTGGGAGGCATAATGCTATTTCTTTTCCAACTTTGTTCAGGAAGGTTTTAAAAAGTGTCTCGATCCATCCCCCCTTTGCATAGACTTTTATACGGCGGACTGCTCGGAATCCTGCTCTCCGTAACCTTGGCCGAATACACCAGCATTTCACTTTTCAACTTGTATCATAATTCTTACTTAATAAGGGATACATTCGGGATTTCCCCAAATTATATCTCTGACATACTTTTAAAATTTTCGTGGGCCATTGTATGCCTGACAAGTTGGTGGATGATTTGGAAACTAGACTTTTTTTTATCCAAGCCACCGCCACCGAAACAAAACCCTGCCCCCGATCTTAAAGATGAACCCCCAAAGCCGTCTCCTGGCCAAAACTCTTCAAGAAACACAGCAAAGGTAGATTCCCCCAAGCAGAAAGAAAGTGCATGCGACAGGAAAGAAAACACCAAAACAAAAGAAGATAAAGGTGACAAACAAACCTTACAAGATCTTCATTTCGCAAAAATATTGGAAATGGAAGATACATCAAATATGACAGAAATTAAATCCAGTTACCGGCAAAAGATCGCACAATACCACCCAGACCGAGTCAGCGCGATGGGGCCGGAAATCAGGGAAATTGCTGAAAAAAAAGCGAAAGAAATAAACGAAGCTTACGAATATTTCAGAAAGAAATTTAAATCATTGAAATAATTCTGCCATACTTCGCACCACATCTCCAAGTTGGTGCTTGATGAGAAGTAGCATCTTATTATCATACGAAGCTTTTTTATCTTATTATGAGTACAAAACCTTCTTCACATGAATTCCAAGCTGAGACCAAACAGGTTCTCGATATTGTAGTAAACTCGCTTTACAAAGATAAGGAAATCTTTGTCAGAGAACTCATCTCTAATGCCTCGGATGCATTGGAAAAATTCCGCCGGCTACAACTCACAGAAAAAGATGTATGCGACGACAACTTAGATTTAGAAATTACAGTTTCCACTGACGATTCTGGTAACACTCTTACTATCCAAGACTTTGGTATTGGAATGGACAAAGAGGAACTCGTTCAAAACCTTGGCACCATTGCCCACTCGGGCTCAAAAGATTTCATGGAAGCGTTAAAGTCAGATGGAGAAAAAAATGAAGCTTTAATCGGAAAATTTGGAGTTGGTTTCTATAGTGTTTTTATGGTCGCAGACCACGTTCAAGTGTTTACCCGGAATTGGAAAAAAGAAGGGAAAAATCACTGTTGGGAAAGTGACGGCAGCGGAACTTATAAAATTGATGAAGTGGACGGACAGCGTCGAGGCGCGAAAATTGTCATCAAATTAAAAGAAGACTTCTCAGAGTTTGCAAAGGAAGACAGAATTAAGGAAATTATCAAAAAATACTCGGCTTTTGTCCAGTTCCCGATCTCTCTAAATGGAGAAAAAGTAAACACCGTGGATGCGATCTGGATGAGATCAAAAAAGGATATTACAGATGAAGAGTACGAAGAGTTTTACAAATTTCAGTCCAATGAATATGAAGCCCCTCTTATGCGGATGCACTTCAGTGCAGATGCTCCTTTAGAAATTAATTCCATCCTCTTTGTTCCTAAGCGAAATATGGAGAAAATGGGCCTCTTCCGAAACGAGAATAAAGTTTCACTCCATTGTAGAAAAGTTTTGATTGAAGCGGAGCCAAAAGGACTTTTCCCGGAATGGCTAAGGTTTCTACGCGGCGTAGTGGACAGCTCTGACATTCCACTCAATGTATCGCGTGAAACGATGCAGGATAGCGAATTGTTAAGAAAACTTAATCAGGTGCTTACCAAGCGATTCTTACGCTTCCTCAACGAACAATCTCGAAAAGAAGAGGAGACGTATTTGGAGTTTTGGGGTGAATTTGGAATGCTCATTAAAGAAGGTGCGGCCACAGACTTCACCTACAAAGACGATTTAGCCAAGCTCCTTCGCTTTGAATCAACAGCCCTTGATGCAGGGAAACTTACCGGTCTGGATGACTACATGGACCGAATGGCTAGTGATCAAGATGAGATTCTCTTTTTATTCGGTAAAAGCCGTGAATCTATTGAAGCTGGTCCTTATTTAGAAGCCATGAAGGCCCGCGGCATAGAGGTTCTTCTATGTACTGAACAAGTGGATGAGTATGTAATGCAGACTATCAGGGAATATAAAGAGAAGAAAATTATTTCCGCCGATTCAGATGAGGTGAAACTAGATAAAATCGACCAAGATGATGAAAAAGAGACACTTGGAAAAAAAGAAATAAAATCCTTGTGCAAGTGGCTTAAAGAATCATTGAAGGAAAAAATTTCGGATGTGGAAACTGGAGACCGCCTAATTGACAGTCCCGTTTGTATCGTCGGCGCCGACGGCATGGGCGGTGCCTCTGCAAGAAGAGTTATGAAAATGATGCAAGGACCAGAAGGGGGGATGCCTGCACCCTCCATGA
>ERZ807291.5627-NODE-5627-length-15620-cov-10.182204_pt1 | contig 15620 bp, 13 predicted proteins | sample MGYA00521257_ERZ807291 | MGnify/ENA primary metagenome ERZ807291 (study PRJEB31413, sample SAMN03169783) | marine metagenome | biome: Marine; feature: Water; material: Subsurface seawater | place: North Sea | collected 2011-04-28 | depth 1 m m ...
CGAAGACAGTGGCTTTGCACCCAAGGTTTCGCACAATACCATCCATTCCAATACCATTTATAAATTGGTGGAAAACCATTTTGGAATTTCCATAGTCCCCAAATCCTTACAACTCAAATCCCATAGGGGAGTTAAATTCATACCCTTGGATGATTTACCCCACCGTACGGTACTCTCTGCCGTTTGGGATCCGAACAACCGCAATCCTGCTTTGGAAAATATTTTGCAATTACTTGGGAAATAGACGTTCTACCTATTTCATTTCAGATAAATTGGCTTTTAATGCAACACTAGGAGAATTTTTTATCGCCGAAGTAAAGAAGATTAACGCTGTAGAACTCCATATAGTCGGATTATACAGAATGTTTTTAAACTAAAAAACACCCCCCTAATTCCTATAATCCAAGGCAGGACTTCGATCTCCTAACAACGGAATGTATTTAAAATCAGCGCCTCTTTTTTCTAGAAACTCGGCATGTGCTTCTTCCATTATTTTGGGATTATCCAATAATTTAAAGGCCGTAAGCGCAAGTGTTTTTGCTGCAACGAGCATCCCTTTGTTTCCAATGGATGTTCCCCCCGTAGCAACTGCTTGCCAGCTATGAGCAGGTGTTCCCGGGACCCAAGTTGCTGCACCCATTCCTGCCGTAGGAACGGTAAAACTCACATCACCTACATCAGTAGATCCCATGGGAAGTGCATTAGGGTCATAGGGTTCAACTCCATTTACAAAATCCATATCCAAAGGCTTTCCTAAGGTTTCTGCAATACGTTTTGCAAACTCGTTTTCAGTTGTTGTATAGTCAAACCCACCCACTTGGCTGAGGCTCTTATGCATCAATTCTTGCAATACATCGTTAGGAAGTAATTCATGTGTTCCCCCGATCATTTCGAAATCCATTGTTGTTCCCGTACCTAGAGCAGCTCCTTTGGCGGTATTTACAATCCGATCGAAAATATCGATTACCACGTCACGTCGGTCGTGACGTGCATAGTAATATACTTCTGCAAAATCAGGCACCACATTTGGCGCTTCTCCACCCCGAGTAATTACATAATGAATACGTGCACTTGAGGGAATATGTTCCCGCATCATATTGACCATATAGTTCATCGACTCTACACCATCCAGGGCAGAACGTCCTTGTTCGGGTGCTGCTGCTGCATGAGCCGAACGGCCGTAAAATCGAAACTTAGCCGATTTGTTTGCCAAAGCTGCTCCTGGGTTGGCTGCATTTTTGTTATTCGGATGCCAGTGTAATGCCACATCAGCATCGTCAAAGAGACCAGCTCGGGTCATATAAACTTTTCCAGAGCCCCCTTCTTCTGCTGGACAACCGAAAAATTTAACCGTTCCAGTTTTCCCAGTTTCTTTCAAATAATTTTTTACGGCAATTGCTGCAGCTGCCGATGCTGTACCAAATAAATGATGCCCACAACCATGACCAGCACGACTGTTGTTATCGACTTTGTAGGGGAGGTTTTTTTGTGAAAGCCCAGGCAAGGCATCGTATTCACCCAAGATTGCAATGACAGGACCATCGGTTCCGTAAGTTGCGGAAAAAGCCGTTGGAATTCCTGCAATTCCTTTTTCTATGACAAAACCTTCAGCTGCTAATGTTTCTTGGAGTAAGGCACTACTTTTTGTTTCTTGGTACCCCATTTCGGCATAGCCCCAGATGGTTTGGGCAATGGTTCCGTATTGAGCTGCATTGGCATCAATAGCCTTTAAAAAAGGGGTGTGGTCGGTTTGTGCTTGAAGACCAAAAACTGCAAGACTGATGAAGGATAGGAAAATCTTTTTCATAACAATATTTTAAAAACAGATTACTGCATCCAAGGTATACAATTTTGATTAATACGACCCACAATCTTTTTTACTACCTTCATAAAAAATAACCCAATGGATATTCAATCATGGTACGCTAAGGGGACTACCTTTATTTTTGGTGACACCTCTATCTTTTACGTTCGGGAAGGAAAGGGAATTCCGCTGGTATGTATTCATGGCTTTCCTACCTCATCTTGGGATTTTGCAACAGTGTTGCCCGATTTAACCCAGCAATTCGATTGCATCGTTCCAGACCTTCCCGGTCTGGGCGTTTCTAAGACTCCGATGAGCAAAGACATCATCATGAAGCAAACCGATGCTGTAGAATTGTTACTAGAAGATTTGGGAATTACCGAAGCCCACATATTGGCACACGATATCGGCGATACCATTGCACAAGAACTTTTAGCTCGTAAAAAAGAACAAAAGGCTAAAGTCACCTGGCTTTCTGCGGTCTTTATGAACGGAGGCATGTTCCCTGAAGTGAACCGTCCCCGTATAATTCAAAAATTATTAGGTTCTTTTATGGGGCCGTTCTTGGGACGTTTTCTTTCGAGTAGAACCTATGAAAAGACGATGCACAATATTTTCAGTCAAGCACATCCACCTACCAAAGTATTTTTAGATTCTTCATGGAACCTTTTACTCAACAATGACGGTCGTATAATGATTCCTTTGATCAGTCAATATTTGGAAGAACGCAGAACATATATCGAGCGCTGGAGAGCTCCTTTGGAGCATCCAGAAATCCCGATGGCCATGATCAACGGTATTGAGGATCCTATCTCTGGACTTGGGACGGCTCAATTTTTTCAAAAACTTCAACCCCAATCCCTAACCGTTTTTATCCCAAACACAGGGCATTATCCACACCTAGAAACACCCGAAGCAGTAGTAACTTCTTTTTTTAAATTTCATAAATCCCTTTAATCCAACGGTATGTCCAAGCGAATTTTAATTGTAATTCTTTCTATTTTAAGCTACTCCTGTAGCACAACAACTAAACCCGAAACTCCAGTGCAAACATCCAAGCTACAACATGTGGTCCTGATTCAATACAAAGACAGTGTCACTTCCGAAGAATTTAAAGCCATTGCCGAAGGAGCGCAAACGCTTAAAGGAATTGCAGGTGTCCACAACCTTCAATACACAACCAATGTCTCTCCAGAAGGTTTAAATAAGGGCTATACGCACAGTTTAACCCTGTATTTTGAAAACGAAACTGACCGTGATCAGGTTTACCTTCCCCATTCAATACATCAAGCTTTTGTAAAGCTTTTTGTTCCTTTCACCTCTGATGTTTTGGTATATGATTATTGGGAAGAATAAATCCAGTCTTTTTATGGATGTAAACTGAGTCTAGGAAATAGCACAGTCTATTTTTAAATACTCAATACCCTAGAGCCTGCTATTTCGTATACAACTTCATCGACCATTAAACGGATCGATTCCTTTGATTTTGTAGAAAAGGCAATGGACGTATGGGTAATAGCAACCGATAAAATAACTCCTCTAAAGTTAATTCTAAACTCTAAATCTTCCCATGCCTCGGGTAATCGCGGACGAAAAGAAAGTTGATCATCTGCAATTCGCATTCCGGCAAATCCTTCTACAATACTCATCCAGATTCCTGCCATACTGGTGATGTGTAGGCCTTCTTCAACTTCAGCATTGTAGTCATCCAAATCCAAACGCGCAGTTCTTAGATAAAAGGCATAGGCTTGATCTTCTTTTCCTAAGCGAGAAGCTAAAATGGAATGAACACAGGGAGACAAAGACGATTCGTTTACGGTTAAAGGTTCATAAAAGTCATAATTACGCTCCAGCGTTTTTAAATCAAATTGATTTTCAAAAAAGTAAAAACCTCGCAATACATCGGCTTGTTTGATGTAAGGAGAACGCAGGAAGAATTTCATCCTGATCCATTTCCTGAATTAATTCTAAGTAGTGTTTGTTTTTTTACCCAAAAGAACTTCTTTTTGTTCTTGATTCATTTCCGTTTCCGCCCATCCGAGCATGAGATCGAGCGAATCGGCTCGACTGATTTCTTTTAAACGTTCGTTTTGAGTTTCTGTTAGATTGAAATTGAAGCTAGTACCAATCGTTTTCCAAGCGATATAATGGTATTTGTAGGTGTCAACTAGCACACCATCAAGATCAAAAATAAATGCCTTAATAAATAGAAATCAATAGTTTTGAATCAAACAAATATATCATATTCCTTAGTAGTTTTTGAGGCTACAAGGCGTAAAAAGTTTGGGTATTAAAGGGGTTTATTTATTCAATTCAAATCATTCATTTACAATGATGATCTGCTGCCCGAGTTGCCACTTGAATATTAGGTTTCATATTGACTTGATATCCCAAAGAATTGGCCCAGCCGCGGGATGCATTAACCAATCGATTCGACTTAAAGTTTTCATCTTCGTTATAATCCATATCAATCTGAATATCAACATCAAGTTCACTTTTCATCTGTTCAGCAATATCGATACTCATTTCAGTTTCTTTCCACAAACGGGTCCACAGATCCTTAATTTTGGGTACGCCAATCTTATGCACGATATAGTGTACGCCACGATTGCCGAGTCGATAGGCAATTACGGTAGCATAGAGTGTTCGTTTTGAGATGCTTTGTGAGTCAGTACCCACATGAATGGTGGCATAAGGGTATTTGGCTACCATTGCTTTGGTATACGTAATCGGATCAATTGATGTTCCTTGGATATTCCTGAATATCATTGCGTTTGAAATTAAAAAACCCCTACTGGTTTGTTTCAGTGGGGGTTAGGATTATTTATTCGATGCCTTGTCCTTGTATATAGGGAGCACCTTGAGCTTTTAATTTTTGCTCTAATGGTTTAATTTTATCGTTCTGAAGACTTGTTATTCTTGCTTCGATCTCCAAGCTCATTTTCTCAGCCAAAGTCATACTTTTTTGATGCAGGGGTGTTGGTCCATACGTAGACATCATACCCCTATAAGCTACTCGAAGATGCGTTTGAATTCCGGGAGGGGTACGTTCTCCAATTTCATCTTTAGAAGGGCTACCTTCTACTGATTTTCTGATTGCAGTCGCTTCTTCTTGAAGGGTTTGAATTTCCTTGTCTATGGGTCCAGGAGCGATATTTGAATTATTCAAAGCCGTTTTCAAAGCCACTAACTTTTGTTCGCTGCGTTCGAGTACATCTTCTAATACATCCAATTTTTTAATTAAAGCATTCAAGCTGTTGCGGTATCCGTCATACTCTTGATGTGAGACTCCTTGAAGTACTCCCTTGCGAATGGGTTTTACATCAAAAACTACGGGTTCGTCCAATTGCGTTATTACGCCATTGTCTTCGAGATAGAGCGTTGCCGTATAGGCTTGTGGAATGGCAAGTGCACCCGAGTTGTATCCTCCACTTTTAATGGTTCCATTTTCTGGAATAGAAAAAGGATTGAAGTGTTTTAAATCCCAAGCAATTCGGTTACTTCCCTTTTTTGCCTTAGCGCTTATTTTTCGAATGATATTGCCCTGAGGGTCTTGAATCGTGAGAAGAACCTGTGCGCCTTTTTCATTTTCCTCTTGATCAAGAGCATCCCATCCTGGGAAAGGAACGTTGAGCTTCTTTTTGTTCAACTCCTTTTCACGCTTCTTTCGTGCCTCTTTCTGGCTAGTAAAATCGCCTGATAAGTGATAGGTGAAAACAGCTCCAAAAGTTGGATTTTTTGAGAAGAAATAATCGGCACCTGTATTCCCCACATTGCTTCTTGGCACATACCATTTGGCAGTTCTTGGAGCAAATAATTTTCCTTTACGCTTTAAGTTTTCGGGGGTCATTTCGCGTAAAGCACTGTAGTCGTCTAAGACGTAAAAACCACGTCCAAAGGATGCAGCTACCAAATCATTCTCTCTTTTTTGAATTGTTAAATCCCGAAAAGGAAGGGTTGGTGTACCGGGTAGTTTTTGCCATGCTGCACCAGCATTTAAACTTACGTAAACGCCAAATTCTGTAGCAGCAAAAAGTAAGTTCTTGTTTACGTGATCTTGTACGATTCTCCACACTAAAGTCCGCTTTGGAAGGTTGCTGCTGATCGATTTCCAGCTAACTCCAAGATCTGTACTTTTATAGATATACGGATTAAAGTCTCCTTCTTTATGATTGTCTAAAACAACATAAACAGTATTTGAGTCAAATAAATCCGCTTTGATGTCATTCACAAAAGATCGATTGGGAAGTCCGAGTTTTGTCACTGGAATTTGGTTCCACTGCTGACCTCCATTTTGAGATATTTGAATGTATCCATCGTCTGTTCCTGCAAAAAGAACCCCTTCTTTTACAGGAGATTCTGACAAGGAGGTGATGGAATTGTAATTCGACATAGCTCCGACATCCCAAGGATTATCCCAGCTTTGTTGACGCCCCATGATGGGAAGTTCAATACGCTCTTCGTTCCGGGTCAGATCTCCAGAGATTGGCTCCCAATCGTCTCCTCGACTTTCGGATTTCCAAACCCGATAAGATGCAAAGTATAAACGTGCGGGATTGTGTGGACTAACTAATATTGGGGCATCCCAATTGAAGCGCTCATAAGGGTCTCCTTCTTGAGCTTGAGGTTGAACAAGTACAGGTTCTCCAGTAGTTAAATCAATTCGGTGGAGCCCTCCTTGTTGTGTTTCTGCATAAATGATGTCGTTATGAACAGGGTCTGTAGCCGATTGATGACCGTCGGCAAACAGTGTCTTATACCAATGTTTATTTGCAATTCCTTGGCGTTCGTCTGTTGCAGAAGGCCCTCCTACGGAACCGTTATCTTGAGTTCCTCCAAAAATACTGTAAAAGGGTTCTGCATTATTCACAGCAACCTTGTAGAATTGAGTAAGGGGTAAGTTTTTGATGTACCTCCAGTTTTGTGCTAAATCGAAGCTTTCATAAATTCCAGCATCAGTTCCGATCATTAAATAATTGGGATCATCTTTTTTGAAAACCATGGCATGATTATCCGAATGCTTTTTCTCTTCTTTCAGCTGGGTAAAGGATTTACCTCCATCTTCTGAAGTCAATACGCGAACATTCATTAGATATAAGCGATCAAATTTATGTGGACTAGCATATAATTCTTGGTAGTAGTGTGGACCCGTTCCGCCAGAAACCGTATCGGACATCTTACTCCAAGAGCTTCCACCATCTGCAGAACGATAGACTCCGCCTTGGGTTCTATCGAGCTCGATAGCAGCGTATACTACATTCGATTGTTGATGCGAAAGGGCTAAACCAATTTTTCCCATATTGGACTTTGGAAGTCCGTTGGATAGTTTTTCCCAAGTTTCTCCTCCATCTGAAGAACGGTGAATCCCAGATCCAGGACCACCTCCCATATATGCGGCCACCGTTCGGTGTCGATTCCAAGTAGCTGCATATAATATTTGTGGATCATTCGGGTCAATTAATAAATCGGTTGCACCTGTCCATTCGGAATTTCCTAATACGCGTTTCCAGTTTTTACCTCCGTTGGTGGTTTTATACACACCACGTTCCCCGCCTTTTTTCCAAAGCGGTCCTTGGCTAGCAACCCATACTACATCCGAATTGTTAGGATGCACTACTATTTTTGAGATGTGTTCTGAATTTTTAAGCCCCATATTTTTCCATGTTGCTCCACTATCTGGACTGAGATAAACTCCGTCTCCATAGCCAACATGGCGACCTCCAACATTTTCTCCACTACCAACCCAGATGCGGGCAGGGTCGTTTGGGTCGATGGTTATACATCCGGTAGAATAAGAAGCTTGATCATCGAAGATGGGCGACCAGGTTGTTCCTGAATTCTCTGTTTTCCATACGCCGCCAGAACCTACAGCGACATACCATACATTATCATTATCGGGGTGAACTGCAATATCTGCAATTCGTCCTGATAAAAAAGCGGGTCCTATGTTTCTGAATTTAAAAGCCTCTAAGGAGATTTCATCTGCTTTTTCAACTTTCTTTTTTTTACGCTGCGCTTCAAGATTAAAGCTACTCATTACAAGAAGCAAACTAAAAGAGTAAATTAAAAACTTTTTCATAACAGTATATTGTGTTTCTCCAATAAATGTACTAAAAAAAAGCTTTCTTTAACGTTGGGAAAAACGATTCAATACACAAAGCAGTTTTATGTTGCTTTAAACAACAAGCCTTTTACTTTTTTAGAAAGCCAAAGAAGGGTAATCATATTGGGAATAGCCATCAGAGCAAAGGATAAATCAATAATCCCAATTACGAGGTCAACCGTTGCTACCGCAGAAAACACAATACTGACGATGTAGATATAATTGTACCAAGGCCCCCATTTTTTTTGGGTTAAGTAGCCCAAGCATTTTACGCCGTAATAGGAATAGGTAAAGAGGCTTGAAATTCCAAAAACAAATACCATCAGCAAGAGTAATTTATCTCCGACTCCAAAAAACAAACGATTAAAAGCTTCTAGGGTAAGTTCAATCCCGTTCAGTTGTGTGAGTTCAGTTGCTCCACTTATAATGATAATGAGCCCAGTGATCGAGCAAACCAAGACGGTGTCTAATAAGGGACCTAAAGAAGCGACTAAACCCTCGTGAATGGGGTTTTTGGTGTTCGACTGACCGTGATACATTGGTGCGTTGCCAATACCACTTTCATTGGAAAATACTGCCCGTCGTACACCCAAAATCACCAAAGCCCAAAAACCACCTGTGGCAGCTGCATGAATTGAAAAGGCTTCGCTGAAAATTTGGCATAAGGCAGGAATTATTGCTTCCGCATTCATGGCGAGCATGGTGACTCCAATACCAAAATATAGTCCCACCATTATAGGAACCAACATGGAAGTAACTTCTACTATTTTTTTCAGACCACCCAAAATCACAAATGCACTAAGTATTGCCAATATCAGCCCGATAATAATTTTCCATTGTACTGTACCCAGGTCTAAATATTGATTGGGCTCGATTACACTGACTAGGGTTTGGGTAAGTTGATTGGCTGTAAATGCGGGGAGCACACCAAACAAGCCTGCAATTGAAAACCAAACAGCAAAAGACTTCCCCAATTTTGGAAGGGCAATTTTCATATAATACATCGGCCCCCCCAAAGGACTTCCATCGTCTTCTTTTTCACGGTATAAAACAGCAAGGGTACAGGAATAAAATTTAATAATTGCCCCAATAATTGCGGTAACCCACATCCACAACATAACCCCGGGACCTCCCATATAAATTGCGATGGCAACGCCCGAAATATTCCCCAAGCCAACAGTTGATGCTAATACTGCCGATAAGGCTTGAAATCGAGAAATGCCTGTCCCTCCTTCTTTACTGAAAAGTAATTGGAAGGATGTTCTTATTAAAAACAAGGGTTTGGCCTGTATTTGAAAAAGCAGAAATAATCCACCCCCAATAACCAAAAAAAACATGACCAACTCAATGGAGCTGATCAATTGTTGCAATAAAGAGCTGACTACATCCATTGGGTTTAAAGATAAAAAAAGCCAAGACATAGGCCTTGGCTTTCATAGAAAATAGATTTTATTTTTTACCAAATATACACCCGATCTTCTGGGTTCAAATACATTGCATCGGTTTCTTTAACACCGAAAGTAGCATAGAATGCATCCATATTCTTAAGCGGTTGCATTGCACGTTGAATTCCTGGAGAATGTGGATCGGTTTTTACCTGATTTTTTAATGCCTCATCTCTTATTTTGACTCTCCAAATGGTTCCCCACGAAAGGAAAAAACGTTCTTCAGCAGAGAAGCCATCAATCGGCTCGGGTTTTCCATGGGTATCAAAATGCAGTTTCAATGCATCATAGCACGCATGAATTCCACCAAGATCTCCAATGTTTTCGCCCAAGGTAAACTTCCCGTTGATGAAGGTTTCTGGGAGCACCTCGATCGCACTATACTGCGTGGCTAAATCGTCACCCAGACGATCAAATTCCATCAAATCTCCTTCTGTCCACCAGTTTTTTAAATTTCCATCGGCATCGTAATCTGCACCGCTATCATCAAATCCGTGCAACATTTCGTGACCAATTACACCACCAATACCACCATAATTCACAGCAGCATCTGCTTTGAAATCAAAGAATGGAGGTTGTAAAATTGCAGCAGGGAATACGATTTCGTTATAGGGTGGATTGTAATAAGCATTAACGGTCTGAGGCGACATATACCATTTGCTTTTATCCACAGGTTTTTTGAGATCTTCTAGATCTTTGTTGAAATTGAAACGAGCAATGTTGAGCATCGCTCCAAAATAAGAAACAGTTCCATCAGCATCATTTAGTGTTAATGCACTGTAGTCTTCCCACTGATCAGGATATCCTACCTTAACGGTTGTTTTCTCAAGTTTTTCAATGGCTTTTTCTTTGGTCGAAGCATCCATCCATTCCAAATTATTGATACGAGCTGTGTAGGCTTTAATTAGATTACCTACCAATTCTTTCATCTGTTCTTTGGCAATAGGCGGGAATTTTTCTGCTACGTATAATTTCCCAAGAGGCTGGCCTAAATTTCTGTTTACACGAGACAAGGCTCTTTTTTCTAGCGGTCGTTGGGCTTTAGCACCACGAAGTGTTTTTGAATAAAAATCCCAATTAGCCGTTTCCATTTCGGTGGTCAATTCGCTCGCTGCTTGATCAACAAGAGTCCATTTTAAATAAGCTTTCCAATCGGCTATGCTATTGTTCTCTAATAAATCATTGAGGGCAGTAAAATAGCCCAGGTCAGTAACGATGATTTCATCTAGACCCTCAGCACCAATTCCCTTAAAGTATGCATCCCACTTAACCGAAGACACCATACTTTGTAAGCCTTTCATTGCGGTAGGATTATACCGTTTAGCTGGATCACGACGCTCTACCTTGTCTAGTCGAGCTGCAGCCATTTGAGTTTCCATGGCAACTACGGTAGCCGCCAAGGCAGCAGCTTCTGTTTCATCGGAACCTAAGAAGCCAAACATACGGGCTACATGTGTTTCGTATTGCACTTTTACTTTCTTAGAATCTTCATCATCTTTTACGTAATAATCACGTTCTATCCCTAAGGGCCCTGCATAAATATGGGGTGCATTTTTATTGCTGTCTTTTGCATCAGAAGAAACATAAAATCCAAAAATACCACCACTACCGTAGGGTTGCGTTTTAATCAAATAATTTTGTACATCTTCTAAAGATGCAATTTCATCGATTTGATTCAAAAAGGGTTTTAATGGATTTATTCCATCTGCATCTCGGGCAACAGTGTCTGTTATGAGTTTATAAAGTAAAACAGCCTTACCTTCATCCGAAGTTTCGTCTTGTTCTTTAGACGAAGCCTTTTTTAATAGTTCAAGAACATCAGCATCTGTTTTTTCTCGAAGCTCATCGAAGCTACCCCAGCGGGTTCTGTCGTCTGGGATTTCAGCATTTTTCATCCAAGTTCCATTTACATAGTTGTAAAAGTCATCTTGTGGGCGGACGGTTGTGTCCATTAAAGACAAGTCAATTCCGGTTGCTTTTTCAGATTTGGGAGTACACCCTACTAAAAACAATACGATAGCTAAGCTACTTAAAAGTTGAGGTATGTTTTTTTTCATTACGTTAGAGTTTAGTTTACTAAGTGCTAATGTAATATATTTGTTGCTTTTTATTTGAAAGTAATAAACGGCTATTCTTTTACAACAATTAGGGTGGCTTTAGTTCCTGTAGCCAGATTCCATTGATTGGCCATGATCAGTCCTCCTTGGTCGTCATATACCCTAATTTCAGCAGTATTGGGGCCAGATTCTCCCTGATTGAGCGCTATGAATTCAATTTTATTGAAACCAGACAATAAATCAACATTGAGTCTTTTAAAGCGTTGTTCTAAAAGTACGTTGGCTTCAACTTCACGATCATTAAATAAAATTCGAACGCGGTCACCATCGGGTGCTTCGTGGTCTCTAAAAATAACCTGAACAAAAGGAGCATTACTTTTAAAATCTCCTAAATATTGATCAACCTTAAAATCGATAGGATTCCGTTCGTTTTCTGGAGTCTGAAGTTTATTTAGATAGTAATCTCCTGGATTGATAAAGGTTTCCTGTTTATCCATGTTTATTTCTGGGCGATCAAAATGATCGTTTCGATCGTCTAGATTAGGGGCATTATTAAAAAACTCTTTTTGTAGATAGTCTGGGAGGGCGTTGGGATCTTTTTTGGGCAATAAGAGCGATTCTTTGTTTCCTTCGGTTTCATAGGTTTGAGGCTTGATCTCAAAAGTTTGCCCCGATAAAGTGAAGGAGCTAAAAAAAATAGTTAGTAAAAAGCCGAATATTTTCCAATCGAATTTCATCTTTCAAACCTACCATAATTTTGCCTAGGAAGAAATTTTTTAACAGCCTTTTAATCCTTCAATAAAGCATGCTCATGCAATATTGAATACAACTCTTGTTCGCTTTTCAGCAGCTGATCTATGGGAATTAACTTCCCAAAAGAGCGATTAATAAAGCGAAGCACAGGCGAAGGAATATATACGATATAGAGTTTCAAATGGATCATGTTCTTCAGTTGGTTCAAAAAGAATGGATTCAATGGATGTGCAAATCGTACCTGAGCGGTGTTTACCAAATAGGTCCAGGCTTGTGTTTGACTTTGATCAAAATCGGACACAAATGCCAGATCTTGTTTGAGTAAGCCCAGACTGATATATCCCGAAGCTTCTGCATACACCAGCGAGCGAGTAGGGTTGGTATATAGAATAATCTTTCCCTTACGGGTCTTCAGTTCTTTAACCTTTATATAGGCTTGTGGGAGTTGCATTGAATCGGTTAAGATATTATTTCTAGGGGAGGGGTTTCTTTCCATCTACCGGCAGTGAAATCGGGAAATTGTTGTGGCGCACCGTCTTGAGCTATAGAGGCTCCGCTGAGCGGAGTAACAGCGCTCCAAAAACAGCCTTCATAAACATTTTGATCGAGGGGTAAACCTTGTTGTAAACATTCTACAATGCGATACACCATGATTCCGTCCATACCGCCGTGGCCGCTGTTTTGTGTTTTTTGATTCAAGCGTTTGTACAACGGATGATCGTATTTTTCATAAAGAGCTTCCAAATGTTCTCCTTCAACCCAGGAATGGTGGTTTTTGGTACTATCTTCAAAACCGCCTTCGAGTGCAACTCGTGTAGGGAAACCGGCTAAGATTCCCCGGGTTCCTTGAATTAAATTATGACGGGTATAGGGTCGGGGACTGGTTTCGTCCCATTGAACCATAATGGTTCTCCCCAGCTGTGTTTTAATGATCGAAGTGTTTAGATCACCATTACGATAATCCAATTGATTCCACTTATGATCTGGTGCATAGTTCTTTTCGACATATAATTTTCGACCCATTGCAGGGGTAGAGTAGGAAACCATACTTTTAAAAGTATCTTCAGTCCGACCGATATTCATGTATTGCGCTACTGGACCCAGTCCGTGCGTAGGGTATAGATTACCTCTTCCTTTTGCATAATGATGTGTTCTCCACGATCCTGTCCCACGCTCTTGTTCTTCCATTTGAAAACGGAGCTCGTGAATATATGCAGCCTCTGCATGCAAGAGATCTCCAATAACGCCTTGGCGACACATGTTGAGGTACATCAATTCGGTTCTGCCGTAATTGACATTTTCCATCATCATGCAGTGCTTTTGGGTTTCTTCTGATGTGTGAACAATTTCCCACATGGCCTCCAAAGTGGTTGCAATAGGAACTTCGACAAAGGCGTGTGCACCACTTTTCATTGCTCGAATTACCATGGGCGCATGATTTTCCCAGTTTGTAGCAATAAAAACCACATCGGGTTTTACCTCTTCAAGCATTTTTTTCCACAAATTTTCATCTCCAAAATAAGATGCAACGTTTTGATGTCGTTTTCCTTTTCCAATATCAGAAGCAATTTGCGACCAGCGTTCCACATGATCTTCATACAGGTCACTGATGGCTACAACCTCTGTATTTTCCATCGAAGCGATAACGCGTAAATGATCTCCACCACGAGCGCCAACGCCAATAAAAGCAGCGCGTAAATTAGGTATTTTAGGAGCAGCAAAACCGCCCATATAGGTTCCTTTAGAGGTTCTTTTTGGAGGTGTACAACTTGCCAGTAAAGATGTTGATGTAATTGCAGCAGCAGATAAAGAAGAGGTTTTTAGGAAGGATCGGCGGTCAAATTTTTTCATGGGTTTTATTTTACTCAGAGAAAGGTATATAATTTTTTTATATGAGAAACAGATGTCCATTGGGTTTTAAGGCTCAGTTTGAGGATTTTATTACCTTACCGAGAAAAATATAAGCACTGTGTCTGAAATTATTTTATCTCAAGCTCCTGGACGAATTTGTCTTTTTGGAGATCATCAAGATTATTTAGAACTTCCAATAATTGCATGTGCTATAAGCCGTAGGCTCCACATTAAAGCGACTCCCAATGGAACGAATCAGTTCCTGATTCAAATGCTTGATTTGAATCAAAAAGAAACCATTGCCCTAGATTCCACAACGGCTGTAATTGAAAAAGGAGATTTTTTACGAACAGCTTTAAAAGTTCTGCGTCGGTTCGGATGCATTCCCACCCAAGGCTATGATATCGAAATTCAAGGCAATATTCCAATCAATGCAGGCTTGTCGAGTTCAACCGCACTTACCATTGCTTGGATTCATTTTTTGATTGAAGCCTTTGGAACCGCTACAATAATAACAGCATCGTGGATTGCACAGCGGGCATATGAAACGGAAGTTTTGGAACAGGGGAGTTCGGGAGGCTCAATGGATCAATATGCTATTGCTCTGGGGAAAATGATACATCTGAATACAGCAGACAACTCTTTTGTGCGCATTGCAAAACCCATTGGACAGTTAGTGGTTGGAGTTTCGGGGATAGCCAAGGACACTTTTGGAACGCTAGCTTATTTAAAGGATCATGCGCTTAAAGCAATTGCACAAGCAAAAAAAGTGTTTCCAGAATTTGAAATCGCTGAGGCAAAGAGTATCGATCTGCATCGTTATTTGAATTGTGTAGATTATGAATTGAAGGCTGTTTTTACAGCTGCCGTGATCAACCATTCCATAACAAAGCAGGCTAAGATAGAATTAGACAAATCAAATCCCGATCCTATTGTATTAGGTGATTTGATGAATCAACATCACGAACAATTACGGTTGAATTTAAAAATTTCACCTCCAAAAATTGATGCCATAATTGAAGCTGTTTTAGAAGCTGGGGCCTGTGGAGCAAAAATTGTCGGCTCTGGCGGTGGTGGCTGTATCGTTGCAATGACGAATAAAAACAACACAGAAGAACTCATATATGCGATGAAAAAAGCTGGAGCTATTGATGCTTTCGAAGTTACTCAATCGAACGGAAGTTCAGTAAACACAAGTGCTTAATGATCCAATCGCTCCTCATCATGGCAGCGGGAGCTTCTTCTCGTATGAAAGCGTCTGTAGCAAAGGATATTGGGACAGCTGCCACAGAACAGGCGAATAACAGAACCAAGGGGCTTATTGAGATCGGAGAAAATGGAAAACCCCTGTTGTATTACTTGTTGCGGAACGCTCAAGAAGCAGGTTATAAAACCATCTATTTAATCACTGCTGCTGATGCTTCTTTTTTCCGTTCAACTATGCGTTCGCTCCCTAATTTAGACCAGCTTCATTTTGTTTTTGTAATCCAACATATTCCCCAGGGAAGAACAAAACCTTTGGGTACAGCTGATGCAGTTTTTCAAGCTTTGGAGCAATTTCCGGTCCTACAAAAAAATCGTTTTTCGGTATGTAACAGCGATAACCT
>ERZ807291.5629-NODE-5629-length-15618-cov-6.237358_pt1 | contig 15618 bp, 10 predicted proteins | sample MGYA00521257_ERZ807291 | MGnify/ENA primary metagenome ERZ807291 (study PRJEB31413, sample SAMN03169783) | marine metagenome | biome: Marine; feature: Water; material: Subsurface seawater | place: North Sea | collected 2011-04-28 | depth 1 m m ...
TTCGTTTTTCTGTTCCTCCCCCCTTTCTTCCCCGACCGTCTTGATTTCTTCTTGCGCGACGTCTTTCTGCGGCGTCTGCGCTTCCCTCCAGCCTGCCCCTCTTCGTTTTCGTCGCCTTCTTCTCCTCCTTCCGCGGGCGCCTCGGGCTCCGGAGTCTCTTCCTTGACCTCGGTTTCGGCCTCCGTCTCCACTTCCACCTCCTGACGAATATCTTCGGGCTCCGTCGGTTTCGGCATATCGAGTGGTGTAGAAACAGGAGAAGCTGCTGCGGCAGTCGCGCTTGCCGAATCAGCGCGACCAGTGATGGCCTCCTTCCCCTTCTTGAAGATATTCATGAAACCGCTCTCCGTGTCGTTGTCGTCGGGATAAAACCAGTACCCGCCACGCTTGACGCGTCTTCTTTTCACAGTTCTCTTTTTGTGGCTGCCACGGTGGCGTGGTCGCGCCCTATAGTTTCTTGTTTTACGCATATACTATATATTAGAACAAGAAAGAATTTTCAGTTGTGCAAAATACCCTCGCTAAAGATATATCCAGCAACCACATATGAACGGGCACTCCAACAATTAGTATGTTTGGCGCACGACCGAACCGATAGCACACGTGCGCCCGTTGCTTAAGCTGGTATTGAAGATAGATCCCTTCTTCGCGGGAGCTGTGCAACCACCCGAGCGCGCGCGACGCAAACTGGACCTCACGCCGCTAGGATAGTAGTTCTTAGTGGTGTATGCCGCGTCAGCTGGCAATCCGGTCTTGTATCCCGACTTGCCTACCGCGTTAGCACGCAAGCGCTGCGTGCGCGAAGACGAATCGGTTGGTGCAATGTAATTCATGTGTCCGGACGTGTGCTTGGCGCTGCCTGTAGAATGGTTGAAGTGAAAGTTGCGCGTGACCTTGCTGATCGCTCGCTCGCGCTGCACAGCCATGTCTTTGGTAGACTGGGCCGTTCTAAAATACTGGGCGCGGGAATTGGTGTGTTGGTCCGCCTGGACGGGCTCCTGGGACGGGTAAAACATGGGTGGGTTGGGGCGCACCCCCGCTAAAGTTCCCGCATTATGACTGGGGGCAGCGTAAGGGTACTGGTGGGAAAGCGGGCCGTAGACGGGCGTAGCTACAATATCCGAGTATTGGGTCATCTTGTCGTATATAATAGGCCAAGATAATTCCCCGTGCATGTTCGCGTTGCACACATCCACAAGCGCGAATATCGTGGATGGGTGAAGGACCCAGCAGCGAACGCCAGCTATTGCTTCTCAACGATGTCTCCGTCCGCCTTGGTCGCTGACTTTGCCACAGACTTCTTTGTCCGTCTCACCTTTTTCTCTGATTTCTCGGTGACCGTAACTGGTTCCTTGTCAGTAGTCTCTGTGGTATCAATCGTTTCCGGATTTTCCGCCTTCTTCTTCTTTTTGGTGACCGTTCTCTTGACGGTCGTCTTCTTCGCCGAAGGCGCCGGGTCCTCGTTAATAGGCGCAGCCGAGGCCTGGTCCAAGGATGCAGGCTCCTGATCACCCTCTTGGACGTGCGATGTAGAAGACATCTTCAGTTCCAGTTCCTTCTTGGCGTTGATTGCTCGCTGGTACTGCTGCTTCTTCTCCTGTGCGTCCCGGATGTTGTCGCGATACTTGTTAAACATAGGATCCGATTCGTCAAGGAGCACGCTAATGATGCGTGGCTTCTTGCATTGCGTCGCCTCCTTTTCGCCGTACTCCTCTTCCCAGCTCTCCGAAAGCGTCTCGTACTGCTGGCTGATCTTGTCGTGGTCAAACCACAGCTTTCCAAACGGGGCCGTTCCCACCACAAACACTGTCGGGTCGTCTATGAATTCCTGGATAATGATCTTCGCTTCGATAAAATTACGCTCCTCATTTTCATCGATTGCACTTGTAGTGTTGTTCATGTCTAATAGGAGTACTCTTCGCGTTTCTTTAACTCTTTTAGCTAAATAATGATGAACATGACGTATCGCATAAAGACACTTCATGATCGGTGGTCATCCCATTACACAGCTACACAGCTACATGGCTGACTATTAATATCTACGGATAGCCCTCTGTGCGCTCTGGGAAGCAGACGACTCGTCGCCTCCGTTGGAATAGTCGTTGTAGTTTCTGTTCACTGCGCGCTGCTTTAGGTAGGTCACGTAGTTGGAACTGTCATACACATACTTCACGTTACATGCCGCGGCAGGAATACCGCTCTCGTCGCATCGGCTTTGAACTGCCCCGAATCTGTGGCGAAGCCCGTTCATACCAGGACGACTCTGGAAGGTCTGTGTAGGACCTCCACATGAATAATTTTTACGAGACAAAATGTCTCCGGAGTTGGTCACGGCACGAAAAGGCGTGGTCGCGCGCTTGTCGTTTCCTAACTGGTTTACGTAGTTTGTGTTCCACGCGTCACGCAACGCAAATCGTGTCTGCGCGTACTCATTGTCGTTGTCGGTGTCTCCCGTCTGTCTGGCGATAAAGCCGCGGATTGCGCCACCGCGCACGGGGCGTCCGCCTAAACCTTTCAGCATAGAAAAACCGGGTCCACCTCCGCAGCCGCTACTTACAGGATTTTGATAACCAATAGATGTCATTATATATATATACATCAATAGAAAAAAATACAATGCATGGAGTGGACAAAAATCTTCCCGACGTATATATATAATAGAATGAAAACAAGCGTACTGACGTTCATCTCTGCCCTCCTCGTGGTGCTCATTGACAGCATCTATCTCAACACAACATCGGCCTACTTTTCCAAGCAAATACAAAGCGTGCAGAAAAACCCACTGAAACTCAATCTCACCGCTACCGTTCTGTGTTACATCTTCATCATCTTTGCGCTGAATTATTTCATCATTAGGAAGCGCGCGAGCGTAAGCGACGCCTTTCTCCTCGGGTTTGCCATATATGGCATATTTGAATTCACCAACATGGCGCTGTTTGAGAAATGGAAGTGGACAACCGTTGTACTTGATACCACGTGGGGAGGTATCTTGTTTGCACTCGTTACCTACTTCACATACACACTTGGAAACGTCTAACGACCGCGTGTCGCTACTTTGAACATATACCGTACGTATGATACTCGCCTCTTCTTGTTCCGGTGCGTTCGTTCTTTCTATATAGCTCAAGTTGTCTGGCGTCTATAATATCGGTAGAATCCCCGAGCTCCTGTGAGCACGGTTCTTCTACATACCCATAGTTTTTCTTCATGTAAGTGTAGAATATGTCCTCAATGTTCGCGTCGGGTATATCGTAATACCCGCTATGCAAATTGCTTTTCTCAATAAACGTGAGCAGAGAGGTGTTCTTGTCCACCACCTTGTTGCAGGGGACCCCGAACTTTTCACACCAATACATGCATTTCTGTATGTTGTGTTTCTTGAGTATGTCAATCTTGTCCAGCTTGTTCTTGCTTTTGAGAATCGTGATGAGTTGCGCGTAAGCGTCCAGTTTTTGCTGTCCAATAATCACGTTGGACTCCTCCACCTTGTTCAAGAAATAGTTGTACAGCAGGTTATCAAGTAGCGAGGCCACAGTGACAGTGTACATATTCGTCTTGAGGTTGTTATATATGTTTCCTATCTTTTGATAATCAATATGGTCGCATGATGTAAATGACTTGCAGACAATGTATCTTTCGTCCGTAATAACATTTGATGTATTCGGTTTCATAATGTAGGTTTTGGAATACATGCTGGTGATAATATAGATCAGGTCAATAATAGGCTTGTACAAGATGTTTCCCACCTTCATGACAAAACATCCGCACACAGACTGGTATTTCATCACCATCATCACTGATTTCAGCACAAACAACACATATTCATTGATCTTGGTATAGCAATCTGCGGGCGCCTCTATATAAATGAAACTCATAGAATGATGCAGCTTGTTGCTGTACGGGAACCTTGAATACTCGTCAAATAGTTCATGCGACACTGATTTCTGCGAACGCGCCGAACTCTTGAATTTATCCACGATAATGGTGTTCAGTTTATCTGTGCTAAGGACAAACTCGTATGCTTTCCTAATTATAGATGCGTTTTTTCCACAAAATAGGCCCCGCTGAATGCCGGGGCACACTGTGTCCTTTAGCTTGAGCGTGGTGTATATTTCAACAAAGTCGTAGAAAACGGGGTGCGGCACGTTCTCTAAACTGCTCACTGGTGTATTCAACCCTAAAATATTGGAGAACAGGTAGTCGTGACTGTGAATGACCTGCGACAACATCTTCATAGTCAAGCACTGGTTGTTATTCACGATCTGTTGATCAAGGATCACCGAGCTTTCTGTCAAGTAATTCAACAGACTGGATGATATGCACGGGATAGGACCATCCTTGCTGTCGTGCAACTTTATATTGATGGCGAATTGTACATTGATTCTTGGTAGTATATAATAGCTCATGTGTATACAACCAACTATATTTATATTTTTATTATCTTTGTCGCATGATATATTTGCGGAATATACTCCACTATAAGCTGTTGCGGGTATCTATACATGTCTTGTCACATAGACGACGATTTTCGCGCCATCAATTCTCTATTTCATGCTCATTCAAACCCCGAGGGTTTGTCGGTACCTCGGCAGGGGACAACGCAAATCAATACAGATCCATGTCTGGCTGTAGAGACACATACGTCTGAGCAGGACATCATTGCCCTTTTGCAGGAAAAGGTTGCTTTCTATGAAGAACAAATCTCTCGGCAGCATATATTGAAGGAATGCAAGATGGTCATCAAAGAGGCGGTGCCGTACGACGAGGCGATTGATGTGGTTATTATGGTAGGTCCCGACGATCTTTCCATACTAGATATACAGCTTGAATACACGAGATCCAATGTGATAGGGCTTCGCACCATCTATTTAGTTTGCGCAGACTCCTCTATTCAAAAGCCGGGATGCGTGACTGTGAACGAGAGACAGTTTCCTGTTACCATTGACGACATTGCCTCTAAACACGGGGGTGTGCGGCGACCAAGAAACGGGTGGTACTTGCAACAGTTGCTGAAGCTGTACGTGTTTGCAGGTATTCCAGGTATATCGCAGAGGTATCTGGTGATTGATTTGGATACGCTTTTTCTGCGTCCTACCAAATTTATAACAAGAGGAAAGGCACTTTACGGGTGGAGAGACGAATACCACCCACCCTACTTTGATCACCTGCGTAAGCTGGAGTTGGGTGTTCAAAAGGTCTTTGCTGACAAGTCGGGTGTCGCGCATCATATGATATTTGACGTGAGCATCATAAAGGAAATAATTGAAAAAGTGGAGACTAAACACAACGATACATTCTACAATGTGATGTTAGATGCGGTAGATTGTGCAGGTCTTGACGACGACGAATACAATGATTATTCGGGATACTCCGAATACGAATTGTACTTCAACTACGTATTTAGCTATCACACAGACAAGGTGCGTTTGAGGGAGTTGTCGTCCAAGAATACTGGATATGACGAAACAGATAGTGACCACGACTACATATCCTGCCACGCGTGGATGCGAAAACACGCTGTACGCGAAAACGGACGGTTATTTCCCGACAAATAGCGGGTTGTATCCAGATTGGCCTGTTATTTTATTTTATTCTGTGCGTTTACTATATATAGTACATTGAGCAATGACCTCTATGAATTCAAACAAGGGAGACATTGGCGACATGGATTTTGAGTTGGTGTTTGACAAGCCAACACTTACACCCGATCGTATAAAGAAGAATACGGACAAGAACCCCAAGAGGAGACCGCGGGCAGCGCCCATACATTTGGCCTCTCACGATGCTTTTTTAGGCATGCATGACAGCAAAAACACCCCAACCGACTCTTCTCTTCCGTATATTCCGCCATCATCCAGGAAACGTGGTGGTAAACGGACACGCGGAAGAACAAGGAAACATAAAAGGACGACAAAGCGCAGAAAAGGCAAGAGTAGTACCAAACGCCACAAAAAGACACGACGACATAAGAAATAAGGTAACCACACAGCACATTAGAAAATGTATTTTATTCCAGGATATCCAGGAACAGAATACAGATAAGATAAGATAAGATAAGATAAGATAAGATAACGACAAGTTCCATTACGCAGACGAACTGGATGACTCGTCCTTGATCACAATTTTCTTGGTGAGTCGTCTGGGCTTCTTTTTCGCACGAGCCTGCTCGGGCTGTGCTGACTTGGCGGCAATGTCGTCATCCATTACGTCAATCACAGATGCCTCCACCTCCTTCTGCATGATTGTGTCGTCCGCCTCTTCTTCTTCGTGCAATATCACCTTGGCGGTGTTTACCACGCGTATCTTCTTGTAGATAACATAGCGATTGAGAAAGGAGATCTTCTTCTCGTACTCGTTCATGTTCATGGCATCCATAAACTCGCTATTTCTTGACTTCCGGTTGTTCTCCACGAGCAGCGTGTACAGATCACTGAACAGACCGGTGCCATCGGGCATGCCCATTTCCTTGGCCTCTTCGCGCGTAACCAAGGCAAACCCATAGTCCTCCATCACTCGCTCAAAGTAGTCGTAGTTCACCAAGTATTCCGGGATGGATTGGTTGATAGACTCTTGGAACACGTCAATCGTATAATGAAGAGACGTGGAGTCGTCGTCAAAGGCGTTTAACGAATACCTCTTCTTGATTTCCCATATCTTCTGACCTCCTTCGTAGATGCTTACACCATCATTCACCTCCTTGTTCTTCAGCATATTAAACACCGACTTTCCGTCGTATGAAGTGGCGACAAAGTAGCCGTTCAGTTTCGTGCATTCTGCCAGGTTCCGCACAAAGTTCTGGATGGTGGATATGCTCTCAAAGAAGTAGTGCAGCGCAAACTGACACGATGTAATGTTGAATCCATCCACGCCCTTGCCATACTGTCTAACAACTCCCCTGCCAAGTCTTGTCTCGTCCTTTGGACCTTGACCAAAGATGGCGTTGGTGATTTGGATGCCCTTGTCGCTTTTCAACGCGCTTCCGTCTTTGATATTGTCGGACACGTCTCCCTGCACAAAGAGCGCGTGGGGCACATGCTTTCTTGATTTCCGGTAATTCAGGAAACGCGCACAGGCGCCGTCCATCCGGTTCTCAAGGTTGTCCTTGGACTTGTCTATGCCAAAGACAAAGGACAAGCGCGCGTCGGTCCATTTCGGGAAATCGCCTCCTTTGCCACAAGCAAGGTCAATCAGGGTATCTCCTCGCTGAGACACGCTCTGGATCAACTTGGACTTGATGTAGTTGTGGAAAGATCTCAGCCCAAGGGTTTTTTTGGTGTTCACAATTCGGTTGTAATACACGTCCTCGTCGGTCTCCACGTCCTGGATGTTGTAACCAGACGAAATGATCTCCTCTGTGATAGGGTTATGGATGGACCTCCAATTGCTTTCCGCCACATGATACGCGTTGCCGTAATTCAACGATATACCCTGCTTGAGTTCCGTGGTCTTGTCGTTTCTCACGCGAATGGGTACCCATCGCCAATCCTTCTCGTGGTCCATGACATACTTGAACTCCACGATGGTATGGTCGTCAAAGACCTCCCCGTCTTCAGTGAACATTTGCAAGATGCCAGTGTCGTCCCGTTTCAACATAATCTTGCAGATGCCTGCGGTAGGGTCATATGGTTTTGTGGGGACAAACAGAACAGGGCGGTAGTCTCTTGCGTCGTCTTTGTCGCCGTATTCAGGTACTTTGTCTTCGTATATTTCCTGACACGGGTTAATATAACCGTGCAGCTTTTGGTTGTAGCCGCACCGCAGCTCAATGGTTTTGTACTGGTCAAGGTCGGTAGAAGAAACACCTGATTGAAAGATGGGTGTGATCATATCTTCGCCGTTTACTTTCCGCGTGACCACCAAGAAATCAATGGTGTTGAACTCCGGGGGCTTCCACTTGAACGAGTAGTCCCATGTCACGCGGTGTAGAGGTCCTGCCTTTCCCACCTCGGCCGTACCTACACCGAATTGGGTGTGGGTAAATATGAGCCCATCCGTCTCGTATTCAAACAGACCGTTGTGCACCTTGGACAAGATATGTTTGCATGCCGCGAAGATCTCCAGGTCGTTTTCAACGTCGTCCGGCGTCTCTGGATAGAACATCTTTGGTTGGAAGCGCATGGGGCTGATGTCGTCTCCAACAACACCCTTGGCGTTGAGAAGTGTCATGGTATTTTTTATGATCTTGTACCTGTACAATTTTTTCTCGTCGTCGTCGCTATCCATGAACATGAGCGCGCGCGTATCTTGTCCATTCACAAAATACACATCAAATATAGCATACAAATTGATAAACTCACGGCGTTTGTTGTGTAGAATCAGTTCTCCGTCGTAGAGCGAGTGGAACAGCGTCTTCTCCTCTGTCATAGCGCCAGTAAATACAACCGACATGTTTGTGGTGATCAAATAGATTTTGCCGTCGTTGGCGATATACATGAGATTGCGCTCACCGTCGGCCTTGTCTGTGACAACATAGTTCTTGCGGATATTAGGCGCCACCACATTATCGTCTTTGGGTATAATGTTTTCCTGCTGAAGCGTATAGGACGACGGACCAATAAAGTTCTTGGGGTACACTCTCCTGTCGTCGTTATAATCTTTTCCGTGCAACAGTTTCATGTACCCCTGAATGATTGACTTCTGCTCCGTCACGGAAATAGGGTAGTTTGTGCCCTGTAATCCCATCATGATATACTTAATACCCTTTCGCAAGTGGGCAACAAGGCTCTGTTGAGTATTCACGGGTGTCCCAGGTCCTATTTTGGTGTTGTCCACCTCTATCTCCATCTCATAGGTAGATACACTTGAAAACACGCCCGATTCCTCTGTGGAATATGTTTTTTTGAGATTGTACCCTTCTTTCGCGGAACTCTTCACAATACTGATATCAAACAACAGGGGCGTTGCGTCCTTTGAAAACGATACCCTGTTTATGTAACGATACGTCTTCTTGACCTGCCTCCAGTTTTGCAACATGCTGCGGATAATCACGCTTGAAGGCGAAATGTCCTCCTCTTTTTTGTAGGATACCCGAAAGTTGAAATCATAGAAATTCACGTCGCGGACCATGTCGTTGTTTTGATACACCGGAGCCTTCTTCACGAATTTTACAGAAGAAGCATACTGTGGAACATTCATCAACTTCATGAGGTCATTGGTCTTACAGTACTCTTGGATTGCGCGGAACCCGGTGATTTCCACACGAATATTAGAGTCTTTGTATTGTCCACTTTTATCTAAATACTCGTAGGAAATGCGCAATAAATAGTAGCCGTCTTCGTAAGTGGACGAAAATCCCAACGACTTCAGCTTACGGATGACGTTATCGTAATCAATCTTTGTATGGGGGCGCACGCTTTTTGTGCCGAATTTTACCTCCAGTTCGTGATTCGTAACTGCATCTTTTACATAAGGTGATGCGTCGTAGAACGTTTTCACAAGCTTTTCAAAGAACATGGACGTCTTTTTCGCATCTTGTGGATGCATAGGTTTGTTCGTGTATGGGCGTTTCGCCCTGATATTTTTGTCAGACATCGTATAATATATTAATACCACATATTTTTATATTATTATCAAGTTCATTTTTTTGAACAATCCATCCTCAACTGTATGATCGTGTCGTCTAAAACAACGAAAAGAATTGCACAAGACACTCATACACGTCTTTCTTGCGCGCCTTTTCTGCTACAGGGATGTGTAATGTATGACAGAATGCAATTAGTTCGTCCAGTTTATATCCTGTCATCGCTTTGAGGGGTTTGACGACGTTGTCAATCTTCATACACGACGCCCTGATCGTGTCAATGTTGCTGCACACCGAATGCCCGTATTTTACCGCTACGTTACCACTCTGCATCTTCTTTGTGATTACATGAATATTTTCCACGTCATCCTCGTCAACATTAATTTCGTAGTAGCAATGGTTGGAAACATAGACACAACTTATCCCCTCGGCGTAACAAAGCGCCATGAAGGTCTTTATGTCAATGGTCCGTTCGTTAAGCAGCGCGCTTTCCATCGTAGAAAGTTGGCCTAGTTTGGCAGCCTTCACGACCAATCTGTTGTTGCGCAATACCTCTATGTAGTCAATTTTAGCATTTTTCTCTGTCACCAGCAGTCGGTTGTGCAGCATTTCATAACCACCCATTCCCTTATGCATGATATAAAAGCACCAGAACAAGGAGTCGAGTTCTCTGGGATAGAATACATCCTCCTCTGGGTTATTGGCGACAGTAGCATCCTTTTGTGGCGGTGCTGTGGATACTTCCTGTGAATTAGCATCATGCATCTTGACGGTATGTTGTCTGGGAGCACGTGTTACAAAAGATGTATCCAGCGATGATTTTTCGACAATATTGGTCATGTTGTCGCCAGTTAACATGTACTCGCGGAAACACTCTACCGAGAAATGGGTGTCAACATCATATTTCCTAGAGACATGATGTCCTTTATTGCTGTTTTTTCGATCGCCACACATTTCTTGTTGAAAAGTGGATAAAATAGGAGCGAGATACATGAATGATAATAGGTCTTTTGGTACATAAATACCTCTTGTCTCTTTATACCATTACAATAATGTATTGGTATCAAGCAATTAGCAATTAGCAGATGGCATGGCAGCCACGTAAACATAGCAGTACAATGACGAACCGAATCAGGAGAAAAAGTTGTTCTTTATCTCTTCCTTCTCCTTTTCGTCCTTGTTCAACGCCGACTCTTGTGTTTGCACATACCGAATAAACTTTTCAAGTTTATCTATAGCTTCGCTGGATATATCAGACAAGTTAACATGAATTCCGTAGCGATTCTCGTTAATAGTTATGTCGTCGTAGGTGTTTAAAATGCGGAGCACCTCTACTTGGTTGAACTTTGTCATTTTCTCAATCTGGTCGCGAATCTGTAAGAGTTCCATTCCTTTGTTAGCTACTACATATCATTGTTTAAGTCATTTATGCACCATGTGATCCCTACCAGGTCTGTCACTTCGTATGTCCAGTCCTTGACTTAGACCTCGGTTTGTCTTCTTCGTGTTCCTTTGTTTGCGTTTTGCTTTTCCTTATCCTTGTCTACTACAAGCTCTCCTATCGCAGAGATAAAGTTGTCGTTTAATTCAAATCTCTGGCCGATGATTTTCACCAATATTGACTCGTTCTCGGCTACGGCAGCAAACTGCGAAGAATTGATGTGGTGGTCGCGAGATACAAAACATACGATCGGGCTAACATCCTCGCCTTGTATTTCCGCGCGAATACCTGCCTTGGTAATGTTCTTGGATGTGCATTGCACCAGCATACCTTCTACCGGAAAACATACCAGACAGTCAATAATCGTTTGAAATTGTATCATTTCGCCTTTCACTTCTCCATTAGAGAACGAGACGACCTTTACAGAATCCTTTTTGACGAATCCTTCCACTATACACCGCCCTTCCACTTCAGCCTTTACCTTTTTTTCTAGGGAGCTCTTCAACGTTTTGCCCACCTGCTTCATATTCAATTGTACAGCGCGCGTGATTGTGCAACGCGAATAGATGGCGTCGGCCCGTACAGTATCCTTCTTCTTCACAATACGTTTCTTTCTTTGCGTATCCATGACAAACAATCTTGTGTAGTACTATATATTCTCTTTATTATTTTTCATTTATTTCTTTTAATCGCTTCATTGATCCCGCAACCTCGCGGGCGCGACCCGGTATCATGAATACAAGAGCCTGCTCCTCAAAAGTTGTACATCTTCGCGGTATCTGGATCTATGAACCAGATTTTTTCAGGTTTAGACGCCTCAAATAAGCGAAACACCATTTCCTGCATGCAACAAATACCTATGTCTATAAGAGGAGAAACAGTGTCCTTCGTAAAGCTCGTTGTGTCGGTTACCTTGTTTAACAAATCAATGTTCTTGGACTTGGTTGTATTTTCACACCGGGACCCATGAGACCTTTTTGACGTGGTATCTATTGTCTTGAAAACCAGCACCTCCTCTCTTTCAACATCCTGTATGAACCCCACAATGGTGTTGAACTTTCGCGTGTCCACCGTATATCTCTGTGTGAGAACAGACGAAAGGTCGCGTCTATCCTCTTCCTCCGACTCTCGCCACAATACGCTCTGTTTGTCAAATATCAGTATATGTCGTTCTTTGTCTTGATACATAACAATGCCTTGAAGGCGCTTTGTTCTCACGATAAACTTATCAAAGTAGGCCTTAATCTTGAATGCCATGTCGGTTTCTGTAAGGACATGTAGATTGCTCACATAATTTAGCAATTGGAGTTTTTTCTCGTATGGTAGTACGTCAATTGCATGATGTACCAGAAATAGGGTTAGTCTGTCAATGGAGACATCTAACACCCCGTTTAATTTCTTCATGGCCAGGCCCCAGTGCTTATAGTAATGTGTGTCTCCGCGGGGTATCTTTTCCTTGCTCGCATATTCAATCGCAATCTTCAGGTTTGCGTCAATGTCCTCCACAATAGATTTCCCTCCAACAGTCTCTATTGCGGTTCTCTCCTCCTGTGACCCGCTCTCTTCCGGCCCAGATCTCTTGGACACGGCGCGTATAGGTTCCAGGGCTTCCGGGCGGTCCTCGCGCCCCTCCCTCGTGGATTCCCGCACGCTAAACTGGATGGGTTTGAAATCTACAGGGGTTTTTCTGTCAAATATAGATGCATTCTCAGCCGTGAGGTCGTTTGGTTGAAACAAGTAATATTTGCCGATGTTGACCAATGTTCCCGTTCTGCCATATTTATCAGTAACCACCTCTGTCACATCTTCAATAATATGTGTGAGTGCTGCGTATATTTCCACCTTGGGAAAGGGTTTGGGGTGATTTATTTTGGCAATCAATACGTCCTTTCGGTAAAAGAACTCCTCGCGCATGAGCATTTTGATTTTTTGAACAATGGCCTCCGAGTTTACTCTAATGTAAAAGTCGTCGTATGTGTCAGTGTTAATCATGTTATCTTTTATATCCACGTTAGGGTAACATTTGACGTTACAGTCCTCCATATAGTCACACATTGCGCTATACGGTATATCCCCCACCTTGAACTTGTTCATTATCTTTCCGTCAGACAATCGCTGCTCTATTTCTGTTTTCATATTCAACTGGGAAAAATTGTTTTGTTCTGTGTTTAACAAGCAATCCACCGACGTTTCCTTCAATATGCGCGAAACCTGCCCAATTTGCAGTGCCTTGTATTCTGCGTGACGGTAGATGTATGTGTCGGCAGACTCAAGTTCCCTGTCATTCAGGAGCGTCGTGTGCAAGAATATTTCCACGTTTCTTTCCTCAAAGGGAAGGAGTGCGTGGCTAAAATTTCTCACCCCGCGTCCTATAATTTGTTCAATCCTGCTCATGGTGTACCAAGGCTCCAGTATATGAATTTGTCGCACACATTTCAGGTCAATGCCCTCAGATGCGGCCTTGGATATCAGCACCACCTTTACGTATTTCCCGTCCTTGTTCTTTTCATCTGTGAGCGCTTTAATATCGGCATCGTTGTCTGGTGACAACCTTTCGTCTCCTGTGATAAGCGCGTATTTAGCAGGATAGAATGATGTGTCGTCGCCGCCAGGTTGGTCCCTTTTCTTCATTGTAGTGGAGTCAATCTCCTCGGTTGGCGGGGTTGCAAAAAGTGACTTTCCGGCAGTACCTTTGAATCCCAGTTCTTCCAGCGCAAGCGCCATGGGGATAAGACCCGAGTCTAACCATTGAGAGTACACCAGAACAATGCCCGTTGATTGCATGATATGGTCGCATATGGTCTTAATCTTGCTACTGTACTTACCGATATGTTCTGGCGAGAATATCCGTCCGTGCTTTTCTGTTCTATAGGCAAAGTTACCCTTTATCTTTGGCGTGATGCTGTCTGTGAAACGCATGATTCTGGCTAGGCCTTTTTTCCCCGTCAGCGCCGAAGTATCAATCATTACGTCGGTATCGCTCCTGACATCCGCGCCACTATCACTGTCATTGTCTTCCTCTCTATCGTCGGATTCTTCGTCCTTCTCTGAATCAAGCATATCCTCTCGTTCCACCGCACCGGCAGACATAATTGAATATTCGCTTGACGGCTTCTCCGTAATTTCCACATCAACATGAGTCGTATCCGATGACTGGACCGATTCGTCCCTGGGCGACGCCTTGCGGGTATATTTAGGTTTCAATACAAAGTCGCCGTCTACAGACGAATAGGTGTCTCTATCTTTCTCCGGACTTATTTCTGGTTTCAATACGATTCTCGGGGAAGTAGTATCTTCGCCATTCACTTCAGCACGCAGAGTGTCGTTTTCGTTTACATCACCGCTATGTTCTACGACATCGGTATTTTCACCATTGTTGTCGCCAGACGACGTATCCATCACCTTATTAACATTACCTACGACCCCCTTAAGATCTTCTACGCCGTCCATTGGATAGGTCATTACAAGTGCCTCCAATGGCGATTGCAGCACCGTATAATTGAAACTAACGGCGTCCTTGTTTGTTGCGTTAATTTTATCCGTCATAATGTCATATACTATTGACTGGTACTTTCCTATTTTAGTAACAAACAGTCTATCCTTCAACACCTTCATCCGCTTTTCTACCTTGATATACCGACCATTTAACTGGTATTGAGGATACTCCTGTTTACTAAACGTGTGCGACGGATCAAATATGTCTGGATACACGCGGTACGGAAAGGTGTATGGATTTTCACCGCGAACATAAGAAATATACCCGGTTGCCTTTTGAATGAGCAACGCACGCCCATCCTTTTTCAATTTTCCGTTTTTATCAAACACATCCCTTATGTTTATTTGACCACGCCCATCGTTTGCGTTCATCAAATTCAATATCCAGATGATCTCTCTGGGCGTGTTATACATTGGTGTAGCCGAAAGCAGCAACAATCGTACATTATCAACATATGTGACCAGCTTGATGAGGCGCTTGGCCACCTTTTGTATTTCAGGGTTTTCCTCTGAAATGCGCATATTGTGCACCTCGTCAATCACAATAAGGCGGCTGGAAAACTCCCGACGAAGATTGTTGACAATCTGGGCCTTGGTTAGCTCGATGCCACTCCCCTCCTGTGATACCCGATTGATGTATTTTGAAAACTTCTCGTAGCCCATGAATACGTAGTATCTATTGATCAGGTTTTGGATTTGGGACACGATCTTCTCTCGCGATATACCCGCCATGTTCGTGGGGTTGATTTCTTTGATGAAAGAATTGCCGATGCAACCTTCCATGGTCCATAGCCCATTGACATCCTTCAGTTTTCTGTCGTCAAACAACTGTAGGCGAAAATTGTCCTGTACATTGGGCGATGCAATAATCATGATGCGTTTGGTAACGCCCACTTCCCGCATATACTCCCTCATTTCTTCGCAAATCCCAATAGCACTACACGTTTTGCCCGTACCAAGCTGATGATACAGCAAAAGACTGTTGTACGGCGTCTGGTAAGAGAGGTAGTTCTTTACAAAGAGTTGATGTGGCGCGAGCTCAAACGCCCCTTTTTTGGTTTCATCTGCGTAGGTTCGTACATCATGCTTATCACCATCGTATGTATGGTCGTGAAACTCTTTTTTTTTCGCTATCTTCACAATGAACTGGGGATCGTTCAAG
>ERZ807291.5635-NODE-5635-length-15609-cov-8.086409_pt1 | contig 15609 bp, 10 predicted proteins | sample MGYA00521257_ERZ807291 | MGnify/ENA primary metagenome ERZ807291 (study PRJEB31413, sample SAMN03169783) | marine metagenome | biome: Marine; feature: Water; material: Subsurface seawater | place: North Sea | collected 2011-04-28 | depth 1 m m ...
CTTAGCACCCGAGAGTTTTCGCTGCCAATGATGCGGTTGTATTTTTTAAGAGAAATTTTTTAAATTAATTTTTGAAGCTTTTATCGCTTTTAGAAAAGCGTTTTTTGATTTAATGACTGTTCCATTCTACCCTCTTAAGACCATGTCTGGCTTATGACCATGTCTAGAAAATTTCAAAGCTCTTGGAGCAAACTCATTGCGCGGTTGCCGAAAATTCCTACTGAGTTTGGTGTGGGTATATTTTAGAGATAAGATCAAAGACGAAATGTTGATATCGATTGGTCTCCTAATTAATAAGAAACGGATACTCTATTGCCTACCTTGAAAATTACCGCTCCTTATGATGGTCAATTGATTGACGAAATCTCGACGGACAACGCTTCAGAAATCGAGGTGATACTGTCAAAAGCACACGCTTTATTCTCGAACAGATCGTGTTGGATAAAAAAAAGTCAGCGTATTGAGATATTGCGCAAGGTCGCTCAACTTATCAGAGAGCGACGTGATACCATCGCTGTTTCAGCTGCCCGGGAGGGTGGAAAACCTCTAATAGATTCCTTGGTTGAGGTGGATCGCGCAGCTGATGGCGTTGAGTGTTGTATTGAGGAGCTTCGGTCTTCTGCTGGAAACGTTATACCGATGCAGGTCGATCAGAATTCCGCGTCACGGGTCGCGTTCACGCAATATGAACCGATCGGGGTGGTTGTCGCGGTAAGTGCTTTTAATCACCCCTTCAACCTAATTGTTCATCAAGTAGCTCCCGCTATTGCGGCGGGTTGCCCCGTCATTGTGAAGCCGGCAGAATCTACGCCCCTCAGCTGCAAAGTCTTTATAGAGATTTTACACGAGGCCGGCTTGCCACCAGAGTGGGCTCAAATCGTTGTCCCAGAAAAAATAGACCTTGCCACTAAACTTGTATCTGATCCAAGGGTGGCGTTCTTCAGCTTTATTGGCTCGTCGCGTGTGGGGTGGATGCTGAAATCTATGCTATCGCCGGGAACGAGGTGCGCCTTGGAGCACGGCGGTGTCGCTCCTGTTATCATTGCAAAAGACGCAGACCTTGACGATGCAGTTTCCCGTGTCGCTAAAGGTGGATTTTACCATGCTGGCCAGGTCTGTGTGTCTGTCCAAAGAGTTTTCTGTGATGAGAGTATTGTCGGTGTTTTTGCAGACAAATTGGCTAATGTGGCAGCAAATTTAAGGGTTGGTGATCCGACAGATAGTGCCACGGAAGTCGGGCCTTTGATCAGTGGAAAAGAATGCCAAAGGGTTGCTGACTGGGTGACCGAGGCAACTGAAGGTGGCGCCATAATAAAAACTGGCGGAAAACGATTGTCGGATAGCTGCTATGAGCCGACTGTATTGTTGGGCGCTCACCGAGATGCGAAAATTTCCACATCTGAAGTTTTCGGTCCTGTAGTAAGTATTTACCCATACAAACACATCGATGATGCGATCAGTCAGGCCAACAGCTTGCCGGTGAGCTTCCAATCTGCTGTTTTCACGGAAAGCTTGGAGACAGCCATGTATTGTTATCAAAATTTGAATGCTACCGCGGTGATGGTCAATGAGCACACTGCGTTCAGAGTAGACTGGATGCCATTTGCTGGGGCAAAAACTTCTGGGCATGGTGTGGGGGGAATCCCTTACACCATCCATGAAATGCAAACAGAAAAAATGATGGTTTGGCGTTCAAAAGTTATTTCTTAATAAAACTCATGCGGGGAAAAAATGAAAGCGTCTGATTTATTTGTAAAATGTCTCGAGGAAGAGGGTGTCGAGCGTATCTTCGGTGTTCCGGGCGAAGAAAATGCCGATGTTATGATTTCTCTAAATGATTCGAAGATTGACTTTGTGCTGTGTCGCCATGAGCAAGCGGCAGCCTTTGCGGCTGACGCATATGGTCGTCTGACTGGTAAGGCTGGAGTGTGTCTGGCGACTTTAGGGCCGGGCGCTACAAATCTGGTTACCGGTCTTGCGGACGCCAATATGGATAGGGCGCCAGTTGTTGCCATCATCGGTCAAGGGTCTACTAAGCGCCTTCACAAAGAAAGCCATCAGAATATGGATTCTGTGGCGATGATGCGGCCGATCTCGAAATGGGCGCAAACTGTTCTAGCAGCAGATAACATCACAGAGGTCGTCAGAAAGGCCTTTAAAGTCGCAATGTCTGAAAAACCAGGTGTTACGGTGATCGAACTGCCAGAAGACGTCGCAAAAGTAGAAATTGATGATGCCCCTATCACTCCTATTAAAGTGCGCCGCCCAGCGGCAGATCATAAAGCGATAGCGCAGGCCGTTGAATTAATTAGCCAGGCAAAAAACCCGATTATATTGGCGGGTAACGGAGCTATCAGGAAGCGCGCAGCTGCTCAGTTGTCGCGTTTGGCGCAAAATACCGGCATCGGCGTGGTGAATACGTTCATGGGTAAGGGGGCGATTTCTATGAACGACCCTCATTGCCTTTATACAATGGGTCTCGGCTCAGGGGATTACAACAACCTAGCATTTGATGACGCTGATCTCGTGATTTCCTGCGGATACGACCTGGTCGAATATTCCCCCTCGGCGTGGAACAGGGCCAACCAAGACGCAAAAAAAATCATTCATATCGATTTCTGGGAAGCTGAAGTTGATAAAGATTATCAGCCTGACATTGAAATTGTCGGAGATCTTGCAGATGCGTTGTGGCAAATAAATGAAGCCATCGATGCTCAATTTGAGGGTAAGTTACCTCTCTTTGACGTGAAAAGTCGACTTGGACTCAGGAACACCCTTACCGAAGATTTCGCAGCAGAAAAAGACGATACATCCATGCCTGTTAAGCCCCAAAAAATACTTTGGGACGTGAGGCAGGTTCTGGGCGATGACGATATTCTTCTCTCTGACGTGGGGGCTCACAAAATGTGGATCTCGCGCTACTTCCAATGTGTGGAGCCAAATACGTGCCTAATTTCGAACGGTTTTTGCACGATGGGTTTCGCAATGCCCGGATCTATCGGAGCGAAGATAGCGTTCCCTGATCGTCGCGTTTTATCGATCTCAGGAGACGCTGGGTTTATGATGAACGTACAAGACCTCGAAACGGCCGTTAGGCGGAAGCTTAATATTGTGGCAATGGTTTGGGAAGATGGCGAGTACGGCCTGATAAAGTGGAAGCAACAAAACGGTTTTAACGGGCGACACTCCGATTTAGCATTTGCTAACCCCGACTTTGAAGTTTTGGCAGACAGTTTTGGAATGTGGGGGAAAAAAGTCACCGCCGCAGACCAAATTGTGCCGTATCTTGAAGAGGCTTTCGCTCAGCCTGGTCCTGCGCTAATTTCGGTTCCTGTTGATTATAGAGAAAACGTCAAATTGTCAGACCGATTGGGCCAAGTGTCTGTGCCTATCTAACGCTTCCAACAATTGCTGGCAGCCAGCGTGAGAAACTTCGTAAACGTACACACGCTTTTCCTGCCTCAAACTACATGTTGCAAAAAGGCTTTAGGTGAATTATCCGACAACTCTAAATGGAGGCTCTCTCGCGGGGTAGGCCATCAACTCGATTTCAGCCAAGTTCTAATTTTTTCCCATTAGGCGAAAATCTGAGAACTGTTGCGGAAACAAATAGGTCTTCGGTCGATGCAGAGAACTCGAGGAAAAAAGCATTGAAAATGAAAAACCATACAAAGGCATTGAGGATGACAAAAAAGGTTATATCAATGAAACTCGTGTTTGTGGCTCTCGCCATATCTTTCATGGCGAGTGTCGGGGGTGTTAACGCGCAGCCCGATTATGTTGGAGCGCAGACCTGTGAAAAATGTCACAAAGCGGAAGCCGAGATATGGAAGGGAACGAAGCATTTTTCTTCCTTTAAAAAAATACATAAAAATAAGACCGCGAAAAAAATACTAAAATCCATCGGCGAAAAGCGCATGAAGAAGTCTAAGACTTGTGCTACTTGCCATTATACCGTTGTCTCGACGGGTAAAAAGCTCAAGCCAGTAAGCGGTCCTTCTTGTGAAAGTTGCCACGGCGCAGCATCGAAATGGGTGTCTATCCACAACAATTACGGTGGGCCGGGTGTTAAAAAATCCCAGGAGACTGCGGACCATAAGGCTAAGCGTCGGAAAGCCGCTGCAGATGCCGGGATGATTTGGCCACAAGAAATTTTCGATGTTGCCTCCAACTGCATGTCATGTCACGGGCTCTCAAATCCAGCGCTTTCGGGGAAAAATGCAGCAGCGATGCTCAATAATGGGCACCCACTCAACCCTGACTTTGAGCTAGTTGAGTATAGTCAAGGTTCTGTTAGGCACCGTTTTTATGCCCCGGATATGACTAAAAACCAGGTAATGAACCAGTCTGAAATGTCGTATCTGTACGTTGTTGGTCAAGCGGCAGCTTTAGTGAGTGCTGCGTCTGCAATAACTAAAACAGACGACGCAACTTATCAGGCAGCACAAAAGAAGCGGATAGCGACAGCGACCGCTATTCTCTCGAAAATCCCAGAAGCTGCAGCGCTTTTAAAAACACCCTCGACAGAAACCGGTCGTGCTTTTGTTCTGGCGATCAAGGGGAAGGATTTAACCGCTTTAGTTGAAGGTAAATTGCCTAAATCATTCAAATAACGCATTTAATTTCCAGCCGGTGTGTATGATTGTTCTAATGATCTCCCAGCGAATTACGAATTACTATGAACCTCCGCTACTGCCAGTCGTGAGCTAGGAAAAAAACATGAGGAAGCATTTCGTCAAATGGCACTAAACGAGCAGATTGATAGGCCAACCCGTTGGGATGCGGCATTTGGCTCTACGATGTCAGACAGTGATTTCGCGCTGTTGATGAATCGACCAGAAATAAAAGAGTTAGATGCGGCAGATTTTCCCAAAGCGGCACCTCTCGAAGGCCTCGTTCGTTATGACATGAAGGTCAATCGATATAGTGCTGGCGAGATTGTTGTCAGGGAAGGTGACTATGGTAATTCAGCCTTCCTCATTTTGGAGGGTGAGCTGCTTATCGCTCGGTCACCTGGTATTCCAGAGGAACAATTAGGCCGGGTTAGTGAGGGCAAAAAAGGGTTCCTGCCGCGGCTTATGAGTTTGATTGGTAATGGGTCGATACCCGAGAAGCGTGATACCGATCGTTATCAGAGTAATGGCAGGGATCAGGGAGACGCTGGAGCGCGGGGAGCTTTTTTGCAAGACGTTCCCGCGATTATTCAAGGGCAGGATATCGTCAAACTCCCTGAAGGAACGTTTTTTGGCGAACTTGCAGCTTTAGGACGGGTCCCGCGGTCAGTATCTATTTTTGCCGAAGAGCCAGCCATTGTCATGGAGATAAGATGGCAAGGCCTTCGCGATATCATGAAGGTGGATCGAGAGTGGCGAAATAAAATCAATGAGCTCTACCGATCGACAGCTCTTGATAGTTATCTTCGGCAATTACCAATATTGAGCAGATTAAGTGAAGAAGCGTTTTCTGAACTAGCCAGTCAATGCCTATTTGAAACTTATGGCGGCTTTGATTGGCATGTTTCTTTTAACAAAAGTCGGGCCGACGAGCCAATAATTGCTAAAGAGGGGGATTACCCAGACGGATTGCTGGTGGTGCGAGCAGGCTTCGCTCGGCTTTCAAGAAAATACGGTAGCGGCGTTAAAACGCTTACCTATCTTGGGGCCGGCGACATGTTTGGTATAGAGGAACTATCTTCTTCTTGGAGGGGCCTTCAGGAGGATGAATTTAAGCTTAAGCATTCGCTTTCGGCGCTAGGATATGTTGATGTTATTCGCATCCCTCTAGGTGCTCTGGAGCGACATATCTTCCCGAATATGTCTAAAGAAGAGCTTGAGGAGTTTACTATCGCTGATGAGCAGCCTTTGTCGGAAGCGGCTGTTATGGAGTGGGCTCTCGACAAAAGGTACATGAACGGCACGCAAACAATGGTCATAGACCTTGATAAATGTATGCGTTGTGACGATTGTGTGAGGGCGTGTGCCGCACTTCATGATGGAAATCCAAGATTTCGTCGAGAGGGTCCGGTATACGATCGTAAAATGGTTGCGAATGCCTGCATGCATTGCAAGGATCCCGTCTGTATGATCGGTTGTCCAACGGGTGCGATCCACCGGTCGATGGATACTGGTAGTGTGATAATCAATGATGACACCTGCATTGGGTGTGCGACGTGTGCTAACTCTTGTCCCTACGACAATATCGTTATGGTACCAATAAGAGGCGAAAACGGTGCTGCGGTTATGGACACTTCGGAAGGTGGCGGTCAGCCGATTATCAAGGCAACGAAATGTGACCTTTGTGCTGGAAGCGCTGGCGGTCCGGCCTGCGTTAAAGCTTGCCCTCATGATGCTTTGTCACGGATAGATTTCCGTGATTTTAACGCCTGAGCTTAGGCAGCTCTCATGAAAAACTTTTTCATCCGGCTTTGCGTGCCATCCCTACTCTCCTTGATCGTATTTTTGGCTGTCTACTTCTGGCAATCATACGCCACTCTATCTTTAGGAAGTCCGCGGGAAATAACAGGCTGGTCCTTGGTCTGCGTGATCGTGTTTCTAATGCTGTTTAACCTGAGGAAAAAGTTACAGGCTTTCAATCTTGGTATTGTAAAAATCTGGTTTGCGTTGCATGTGGCTTTCGGCATTCTAGCTGTCGCATTTTTTTTACTTCATACGGGAAGCATTTGGCCCCAAGGTCTTTATGAGCAATTGTTAGCGCTAGCATTCTGGATTGTGAGCTTGAGCGGGATTGTTGGCGTTTATATCACAGTGACGTTTCCGAGAAGGCTCACAGATACTGGCTTCGAAATCATTTATGAAAAAATTCCTGAGGAAATTTACAATCTAAAAAATGAAGCTGAAAAAGCCGTTACTGATTGTGCAAAAGATAGCGGCGAACAGACGCTCGTTGATCATTATAATCAGACACTCGTATGGTTTTTTAGAAGGCCAAGGTTTTATTGGTCAATACTATTCGGGGGACAAGCTAATAAAGCCTGGGTTAATCGCCACTTCGAACCAGTCGAACGGTATCTGAGCAATGTTGAAATCACCTATTTAGAAAGTTTAAAGCAATTGGCAGAGCGCAAATGTCTGGTAGATGAACATTATGCGCGGCAAGACATAATGAAAAAGTGGTTGCTGGCGCATGTTCCATTATCATTGTTCGTCGTAGTTATGTCGGTATGGCATGTCACTCTGATTTATGCTTACGCGTTATGAGCTCTATTTTTAACAGTTATAATCGCCCAAATTCCAAGTTCCTGTGTGGACGTTCGGGCTTGTGGCAGAAGCCGTGCGGGGCAGGCCCTAACCCTGACGGCTCTTGCGGCGGTACCGCTGTTTGCCAGCCAACTAAATCTGGTGATAGATGGCGTTGCCGTCGTTCCCGGCAAGATGGTGGTGGATGTGACCTCGGCCCTTTGCCCGACGGAACGTGTTGTCTGACCCAACCGGCGTGTAAGCCCTCAAAATCACTAAGGGTTAAACGTTTTCGTTTGTCGGTCATTGCCGCGCTCGTTGTCGTAGCGCTTGTGTGCGCGTTTGGGATCACTGGTGGCTTTTTCTTTGCTTCTGACCCGCCCTTGAGGGACGCTGGCACACTCTCTCCGAAGCATGCTGCTGTCGTTGGTGAGGCCGGTTGTAAGGCATGTCATGAAGCCCACGGCCAAGGACCACTCCAAGTATTAAAGACTGTTTTTGAAGATAATACGCCCTCAAAAATGACCGGAAAATGTCTTGATTGTCATGTCTTTGAGAAGGAAGAAACATCTGTTCACAAGGCAGGACAGTGCTCTGCCTGCCATTCAGAGCACAAAGGCAGCGATCTGAAATTGATTAAATTTAACGATCAACAATGTCACACCTGCCACAAGGTTAAGTTTTCCGATTTCGGGTCCTCACACCCCGCGTTCGGCGATACCTTCCCACACCGACAGCGGACTAAGATTAATTTTGATCATAACGCCCACATCGGTACGCACTTTAAAGACGCACGGTACTCCAAAGCAGCGCCCGAAGAAGGGTGTATTAGTTGCCATAGCGTCGGTGCAGCAGCCAAAGCGGTGCCGGTCAAATCATTTGCAGAAAATTGCGGTAGCTGTCACGAAAAACAAATATCGGCTCAATCACTGAACCTGCTGACAGTACCCGAATTTGAGGGTAACCCCTTCGACAAAGATGCCACAGAGACAAGTTGTGTTGACAAAGGCTCCGCCGAGGTAGTGCCCGGTGAGGAGTATGAATCTGTCTCTACAGACGCACTGAATCCGATTGCGGCAGTCATGTTGGACGTTGATCCAGATAATATCGCTGATTATCAGGATGCGGTCGCCCGGGTGCTTCGGGATATGACTGATAGCGGCGCTGAGCCTATAGCTAAGCTTCTAGATAAAGAAGGAGCACCCGCTGCAAAGTTATTGGCTGGACTGAATGCTGATCTTGTTAAAGCAGGAGCTTGTGCTTGGGTGTCTAATGAAGAATTTGAGCCTGTCGATGAAGGCACCTTCGGCGGCTGGCAAGTTCAGGAATTGTCACTTTCTTATCGGGCAAAAGGTCACTCAGATCCGGTATTGAAAGCCTGGTATGATTATGCGGCTGACGCCGAAAATGACGAGCTTTCAGCTCATTTGCTCAAGCCTGATGGGCCGGGAGCTTGTCTATCTTGCCACAGCGTAAATAATACGGGCTTAGTAGAAATTGCGTGGAAAGCCGGTGCAACCTCGAGCAACAAACTGCATCGCTTCGACCACAGGCCGCATTTGAACGTCCTTGGGCCTGGATCGCAATGTGGGACGTGTCATATAGTTAAAAAGAATGCAAAATATTCGGCTGCCTTCAGTCAGGACGATCCGAAGCAGTTTGAAAGCAACTTCTTGCCAATAAAAAAAGAAACGTGTAGCACATGTCATAACGAAAAGAAGGTAAAACAGGATTGCTCTACGTGCCATGAATATCATGAAAACCCAGCTTTTAGGGCGAAAATGGATTTTGATAGTGTAGAGCAAAAATAGTTCCTTTAATGATTCGTTGGTGACGGTGTGGGTGACCGTAGATTTGTAATGAAATGATTGGACTGGGCGAAATATTATGCGGTTGATAGCCAAAATTTTTGTGTTAGTGCTTCTTATGATTCCTGCTGCGCAGGCATACGATGCAAAAGATATGAAACAATTCTATGCTGAAGACTCTTACCCAACTGCAGCACAATGTGCAGGTTGTCATCAACAAATATACAATGAATGGGCGTCATCCAATCACGCTTACGCGTCTATTTCGCCTATGTTTCATAAGTTTGAACAGGCGATCAATGATCTCTCTGCTGGAACCATTGGAACATTCTGTGTTCGCTGTCACCAACAGGTTGGAACTCAAAGAGGAGAAGCGCGTGAGTTGCCTCTTTGGGACCGCAGCCAAGTAGCTAGAGAGGGCATTACGTGTGTCACATGCCATCGTGTTCAAGAAGAATTTACAAAAGCTAACGGTGAGAGAACCGTCGTTCCCGGTGATATCCATGCTCCAGTCGGAGGAACAATGCGTGGCAGTGTTTTTGACGAGGTGCTTGAGAGAAAAGATGAGTTGAAGCTTGCGACAAGCCCCGATGAGAGGGGGCAAAAAATACACGCAGGCGTTTACAAATTTGAGCAATTAGGGAAATCAGAATTTTGTGTGTCTTGCCATCAGGTCGCTGTAAACCTCGGTATTAAGCTTGAGGTAGTCTGGGACCAATATCGTGACTCACCGGCGCATGCGAAAGGAGAAACCTGTCAGGATTGCCATATGGGTAAAGTTCCTGGTAGGGCGGAGGGATATGAAACAGCCCCGTCGGCTATTGTTAATGGCGAAGAGATCAATCCCGGGCGCCGTCATTCCAACCATGCTTTCTATGGCCCCGGCTATCCGATCGCTCACCCCGGCATTTTCCCTCACAACGTAGACGCCGCCAGATGGACTATTCAGGAATGGTTGAAATTTGATTACCGGTCTGGTTGGGGATCCGAGAAATTCGAGACGTCAGTTGAGGACATTGTTGAGCCCTTCGACGGATTTAGTGCTGCCCTTGAAGGCTTTGGCGGGCACCCTGTAACGCTGGATGCTCTCGGGTTGATTGAAGCTGCCGCGGCCCGAGGTGGCTCGGCGTTCAAACAAAAATCAGCGTTGAAGTCGTTAAAGGCTGCGTTGGCCGCTATTTCAGAGGCGGTCTCTGTAGACGATATCTCAGCCAGCGCTGGGGAGCTAAGGCAGGCACTAATAGAACTAGAGCCAGCAATCTCAGCTTCGAAATCGGTCACAGCGCCAAAATCTTATCGTTTGTTAATCGCCGCTACAGACAAGATGATAGAGAGCGCCGGTCCAAAGCTTGGCTCCTTTTCCAGTGCAATCGACAAAACCGAATCAATCTTCGAGCTTATTGCGGCTGCTCAAAATCCTTCACAATTAGATCAAGCGGTGAAATCCCTTAGGAAGGCTCTTCCTCCCCTGCGTGAAACCATGCCCGGTGCCGCGAATGAATACGTCGGAGTCGTTACGGCTCTTAAGGCATCAATGGGTGTAAATTTCCCTGGCGTTTGGAATGATCCGGGTGATCGAGAGGAAGCCTGGGAAATCGTCCAGCAGAACCGTAAGAGCCTAGATGAGAAAAAAGAGCTCCGCCGACAGGTCATGGAAAACGGGAGTAAAATTGATGGGCCGTTTTTCACTTCAGAACTTCGCGTGGGAGAAGGTCTATCCTTTGAATATGTGATCACCAATACTGATGATGGTCACAATCTTCCGTCAGGATCTTTGGGGGCTCAGCCAGAAATCTGGTTCAACGTGGCGCTTATCGATCCAGACGGCAAGAATGTTTGGGAATCAGGATACGTTGATAGTAACGGTGATTTTGCGGACCTCCATTCTCTTGACCTCGCCGCCGGTAAAATCAAACATGACGATCAGTTGTTCAATTTGCAGACTAAATTCTTGACCACGAATGTAAAAGGTACAGATCGAGAAATGTACCTTCCAGTCAACTTTGATATCGATCAGCAGCCGTTACTACGACCGTCAAATGTCCCAACAACCGTGTTAAATCACGCTCCGTTCGTAAGAATGGAAGGTCGTTCAATTCCGCCATTGGGAAATAAAAAGGCGAAATACTCTGTTCCGGCAGAACTGATCAAAAAGCCCGGCAAATACCGGCTTATGGCCAGAATGAGAAGTCGGGCTGAACCTATATATTTTATGCGTTTCGTTGGCGCGACCTCAGAGATGGAAGAATCTATGAACGAGTGGATGCTGGATATACATCCTTACACTGTCGAGTTTGAGGTTAAATAATGACTCCGCCAAACGAGAATCAGAAAATGTTTGTGCTTATGCCTGTCTTGGTAATGTCATTTGCGCTCTTTCTCATGCTGTCATCGGGCCTCGAGGCTGCGGGGCCTGTTGGCCCAAGAACCATGTCTCCTCAGGCGAATGAGGTAGATTATGATAACTCTAAATTTGGCTCGGACCCAGTATACGATGACAAGCCTTACTCAGCCGAAGAACAGATAAAAATATATGGGGACAAAAAAGCGGTAGAGGTCGTTCGCCCACTTTTCGAAATTTTTCGACCGCAATATGCGGAGGGCCCTTTTAGGCAGGGTGATAACCCTTATGGAACAAAAAACACCTCTTCGTTGCAGTTTTTAGCATTCGGTGACTGGAGAACAGCAGTCGCCTTTAATGATAATGGAGGCAACGAGGTCGGCCAAATCGCTACTCGTTTGAACCTCGATCTCGATCTTAAGTTGACGGGCACGGAGCGGATCCACGCTTTCGTTCGGCCGCTAGATAAAGGCGGTAACTTCACCCGGCATGAATTTGCCGGTGGTGACCGTGAAGGTGGTGGTGAACTCGAGCTGGACGGCAATATTGAAACACTCTTCTTCGAAGGTGATGTTGGAGCAATCTACTCCGGCTTGGCCGGTGAATACGCGTCCTTTGATTTGCCAATTGCATTCGGCCTTACTCCGTATATTTTTCAGAACGGAGTTTGGGTCGAGGACGCATTTACCGGTGGTGCTTTTACCATCGCCGCGAAAAATAGCCGGGCACTCAACATCTCTAACATGGATTTCACGTTCTTCTCCGGCTTCGACAAGGTAACGTCGCCGGCAGCTACCAATGCCGATGGACGTTTGAATGATAATGATCTTAATATCTTTGGGCTGGCGGCGTTTTTCGACGCCAACGAAGGGTATTGGGAGGCCGGCTTTGGTCATGTAACGGGCCGGGACGAGCTGGATGATATCGATTACCAATCATTTACGGTCGCTTTCACAAGTCGCTACGGCGGCTGGCTGTCTAACAGTCTACGATTTGTGTCTACGTTCGGCCAGGATCGAGCCAACGACGTCCAACAAACCGCCGATGGCCAAATTTTACTAATCGAAAATTCGTTGATTACCTCGAAGCCATCGACTTTGGTCCCTTATTTCAATTTCTGGGTTGGCTTCGATCGGCCTCAACCGCTGGCAGATGACTCAGGGCTGCTCAAAAACACCGGTATTAATTTTGAAACCGACGGTCTGACAGGCTTTCCTAAACTCGACGATACTGGACACGACACTTTTGGCGGGGCGATCGGAGTTTCTTATATCTTTAACCTTGATCAGCAGCTCGTGGTCGAAGCCGCGTCCGTGAGAACCATCGGCGATGATTTTGAACCGGGGAGGGCTGCTGTCGCAGACCAAGTTGCATTCTCGATTAGATATCAGAGGCCGTTTGCGCCAGGTTGGATCGTTAGGACCGATGCTATGGTGGGTGTTCTAGAGGAAAAGGATGACCTTGCTGGCGTGCGCCTCGAGATTCGCAGAAAATTTTAGATTTAAGGATTATTAATGGTCGACGCAATCCAAATTGTCTCGTTTGCAATCTTACTTGCGGGGCTCGCCTATCTCGTGGTGATCTTGGGCCAAAACGTCGTCTCCAATAAGCTTTTGGTTGCCAGAGAAGTCATCGAACGTGGCCACTTGAAAAATGTCACAAGTGAAATCATCGACAGACAGAGGGTTAAAAAAGAAATCGAAGCAGGGGCTTGGAATGGTTATCGAAAATTTCGCGTGTCTAAAAAACAGATCGAAGCAAAAGATCAATGCTCGTTCTACCTGACCCCTCATGACGGTAGGCCAGTGCCTCCGTTCCAGCCGGGTCAATTCTTGACTTTTAGGCTCGATATACCGGGTCAAAAAAAAGCAGTCATACGCTGCTATAGTTTGTCAGATTCTTCTCGGCCCAATAATTATCGTGTCACAATTAAGCGCGTTCCGCCTCCTAGAGACAGTGATCATCCACCCGGTCTATCGTCAAATTTCTTTCATGATCATGTGGAGGAGGGCGCGATATTGGATGTCAGAGCGCCGGGTGGGCACTTCTTTCTTGATACAACGCGGTCTACGCCGGTTGTATTAATCGGTGGTGGTATCGGTTTGACGCCTGTTTTGAGTATGGTCAACCATATAGTGGAAACCGGATCGAAGCGGGAGACGTGGTTATTTTACGGCGTTCAGAATGGCGAAGACCATGCTATGAAAGAGCACCTTCAGAAAATCGACGATGAACACGATAATATAAAAATTCTACCGGTATACAGTAGGCCGAGGGACGGCGAGGATGTCGAGGGCAGAGATTATAAATATCAAGGTCGCGTCGGGGCTGAGCTTTTTAAAAAGGTGCTACCTTCCAACAATTTCGATTATTATTTTTGCGGCCCGCCACCGATGATGAATTCTTTATTCGAAGGACTTCGAGAATGGGATGTGCCTGAAGCAAACATTCATTACGAAGCGTTTGGTCCTGCAACTGTTTCCAAGAAGAAAGAAGCCGACAAGGCGAGTGAGAAGGCGCCTGCTGCCGTATCCGAAAATGCTGACACCATTCTCGTTACCTTTGCTAAAAGTGGGAAAGAAATACCGTGGGACGGAGAAGCTGGCTCGATATTGGACCTTGCGGAAGACAACGATATCTCTATCGATTCTGGCTGTCGAGCGGGAAATTGTGGCACCTGTGAGACGGCAATAAAGTCGGGTGAGATTGAATATCTGTCGGAACCCGGCGAGCAACCGGAGGGCGGTACCTGTTTGGCGTGTATTTCAGTGCCTAAAGGGCCAATCACAATCGACGCTTAACAAACGTAAGTCGTCAACATATCTAAGAAACATCGTTAGCCATTTGGTTCGCGGTCTCAACAAAAAAAGGAAGAAAATACATATGTCGAAAGCACACGCGGGCTCAAAAACTCAAGAATATCTCGAACGCTATATGGAAGGCGTCAACAAGCGCAATGCCGGTCAACCGGAATTCGTGCAGTCCGTTTATGAGGTGGCGTCCTCAATTTTTCCGTATATAGCAGATAAGCCACAATACCACGAAAATCAAATTTTAGAGCGGATGGCAGAACCCGAGCGCGTGATCTCTTTCCGCGTCCCCTGGACTGATGATGAGGGTAACATCCGAACTAATCGTGGTTGGCGCGTACAGTTCAACTCTGCGATCGGGCCTTATAAAGGTGGTATCCGCTTTCATCCTTCAGTGAATGAATCGATCCTGAAATTCTTGGGGTTTGAGCAAACGTTCAAAAACAGCCTTACAGGCCTGCCAATGGGTGGCGGTAAAGGCGGTGCCAATTTTAATCCCAAAGGAAAAACTGATAACGAAGTAATGCGCTTCTGCCAGTCATTTATGACCGAGCTGTCCAGGCATATCGGGCCAGATACAGACGTCCCCGCAGGTGATATCGGGGTTGGTGGCCGAGAAATTGGTTACATGTTCGGTCAGTATAAACGACTGAATAACAAATTTGTGGGAGTGCTCACTGGTAAGGGCCTCGAGTTCGGTGGTTCAAAAATGAGGACAGAAGCTACAGGATACGGCGCAATATTCTTTCTAAGAAATATGCTCGCGCAACATAAGGATACAATCGAAGGCAAAAAGATCCTCATATCCGGTTCCGGTAACGTGGCCACCCACGCGGCAGAAAAATGTTTGCAGCTTGGAGCGGTACCGCTGACTCTTTCCGATTCCGGTGGTTTCATCCATTGCGCTGATGGGTTTACCCAGGAGCAAATCGATTGGATCAAGGAGTTAAAGGGCACCAGACGCGGAAGGATCTCGGAGGCTGCAACCGAATTTTCAAACATTAAATTCCATGAGGGGCGCCCCTGGGGTGTGGTGGGCGATTGCGCTGTACCGTCCGCGACTCAGAATGAAATCAATGCGGAAGAAGCCAAAACGCTTATCACAAATGGGGTAAAGGCCGTTGCTGAGGCGGCTAATATGCCTTGTGAACAGGGTGCTGTAGATGCATTCATGGATGCAAACGTTCTGTTTGGGCCAGCAAAGGCTGTTAATGCCGGCGGCGTTGGGGTGTCGGGGCTGGAAATGAGCCAGAATAGTGCCCGAATAGCTTGGGACGAGGATGAGTTGCGGAGATTACTCGAGAATATGATGCGAGATATTCATGACTCTTGCGTGGAATTTGGCGAGAATTCGGATGGTCCGATCAATTATCTTGCTGGCTCGAATATTGCCGGGTTCGTTAAAGTTGCCGACGCAATGCTGAGCTACGGACACGTTTAAGGTATTTATCGGC
>ERZ807291.5644-NODE-5644-length-15598-cov-10.477385_pt1 | contig 15598 bp, 16 predicted proteins | sample MGYA00521257_ERZ807291 | MGnify/ENA primary metagenome ERZ807291 (study PRJEB31413, sample SAMN03169783) | marine metagenome | biome: Marine; feature: Water; material: Subsurface seawater | place: North Sea | collected 2011-04-28 | depth 1 m m ...
GTATTTGTGATGGTTTGATGTTTATCATTTTGTGATGGTGATTTTATACTAATTAACCTATTACGCAATAAAATTTTACCTAGGGCTGAAGAATAAGATGCTTCCAACTATCATCACTTTTTTCATAGGCTTCTCTTTTATTTAATCGTGATTCATGTCCTTCCCAGAATTCAAAATAGTATGGAGTAAATGAATAACCTCCCCAAAATTCTGGACATTTTTTTAAGTCATCATTTTTTAAAGATTTATTATAATTTTCTTTAACTTCACTGTAAGAGTTTATTGGCTTTGATTGGTGAGATGAAATAGCTAAAGCATTTTTGTCCATAGATCTCTTAGCAAAGTATTCTTTATTAAAATCTGAGGATGTTTTTTTTATAATAGACTTCATTCTAATTTGAATGTTTATTGTATTCCAGTAAATAACTGCAGAAATTTGACTATGCTCATTGAATTGAATTGATTTTTTTGAATTATAATTTGAAAAAAATATAAAGTCTTTGTCATCAACAATCTTTAGATTAACCAATCTTGAATCTACTTCTTTTAAAGTTTGACTATAGGATGAAACATATAGCGCATCGATAGAAGACTGGTTTGCATTTTCAGCTTTTTTGTGAAGTTTTATTAACTTCTTATATGGTTCTTGAGAAGAGCTATTTATAAAATTAATCACAAGGATATATTAATATATAAATGTAAGATTTAAGAATTTCATTTTATGAAAAAAATATTCCCACTAGGGTAATCATTTTTTTTAACAGGATTACCATCTTTATGAATTGCTCTAAAATCTAGGCCATATAAAAAATTATAGACTTCTTGATTTGATCTTGAGATTTCAACCATTAATGAATCAACAGATTGCAAGGTTTCTTTTCCGCCTATTAATACGTTATATTCGGCACCCTCCACATCTATCTTAATAAAGTTAGGTGAATATTGCTTATCTTTACAAATTTGATCAATAGTTGTTGAATCAACCTCAGTTTTTTTAATGCTTTTGGGTTTTGTTCTATGAGTGATTGAGAGATTTGTATTCATTGATGAAGTAAAATCTTCGACCAAAGAATTCGTATAGCCCCCATAATGTTCAGTAAAAAAATTAAGCTTTCCAATTTTATCTGAAACAGCTACTGGTAAGATAGTTGTTGATGAAAGTACATTTTTTTTTAGGTAGAATAGGCTTTCTTTTGTTGGCTCGGCAACCAAAACCTTACCCGAATTACCAACCAAAGATTCAAATAATTGAGTTACGTGCCCTATATGACCTCCAACTTCTAAAATATTAGATCCTTTTTTAATGAGCTCTTTAAACCTATCTACCTCTTCACCTTCTCTTGAGAGCCCATAATACCAGTAACCTTTATGTGACCAGGATTTTAAGTAGAAACTTCTTTTTGTAAAGTCGTGTTTAATACGTATTTGAAAATCAAACTGACCCAATATAGGAAAAAATATTGATCTAAGGATACCTGATTGAGCAAAAAGTTTTTTAATCATTTTTAATTCCAAAATTTATAAATACAGCCTAATTTATATTATACAATTTTAGGTTATAAATATAATAAGTTTAGTTATCGCCGTATATGTCTCTTGTGTAAACTTTGTTGACGACATCGTTCAATTTAATATCCATCCTGTTTGTTAAAATCAAGTCACAGCTGTCCTTAAAATAATCCAGATCATGAGTTACTTTAAAATCATTATAAAATTCTTTTTTGAGTAAGGGCTCATAAACGAAAATATCTAAATTTTCTTTAGAAAGAATTTTTATTATGTCAAAAATAGCTGATTCTCTAAAATTTTCTGACCCTTTTTTCATAATTAATCGAAAAATACCTATTTTGCTTAATTTTTTTGCTAGGATTTCATTCGCTATAAATTTTTTTCGTGAATTATTGCTATTGACTACTGCGCTAAATATATCTTGTGGAATATTTGTAAAATTAGCTAAAAGTTGCTTAGTATCCTTGGGTAAACAATACCCACCATATCCAAAAGAAGGATTATTGTAATCATTGCCTATTCTTGGATCCGAGGACACCCCATCTATGATACTTTTTGTATTAAGTCCGCGTGCCATTGCAAAAGAATCTAATTCATTAAAAAAACTTACACGAGTTGCAAGGTATGTATTAGCAAATAATTTAACTGCTTCTGCTTCATTTGATTGCATAAAAAAAATCGATGGCCTATTTAATGCAATAGAAAGAAATAATTCTGCAATTTTATTTGAACTTTTTTCTGTATCTCCTATGACAATTCTTGATGGGTTAGTATTATCTTCTAATGCACTGCCCTCTCTTAAAAATTCTGGAACAAAAAAAATTTTTAAATTTACAAATCTTTTTTTAACACTTTCTGTAAATCCTATTGGCACTGTAGATTTGATTATTATTGATGATTTGCACTGAATTTTATTTAGATTCTCTAAAATTGATTCTAAAATAGTAGTATCAAAAAAGTTAGATTTTTCATCATAATTTGTTGGAAGAGCCAATATAATAAACTCTGAATCATCTACATGATCTTTATATAATTTAGAAGCGGAGATATTAGCAAGATTACCATACTTATTTCCCATATCTTTGCTGCCATCAAAAATATATTCTCCATTATTTATCTTATTAATTTTTTTTTGATCTGTCTCAATAACAACTATTTTATAATACTTTGATAACAAAACACTAAGCGAGCCTCCAACATAACCCGCTCCAAATACTAAGATTTTTTCAATCATTTTATATAAATTCCAAAAAAATATGGTAAGTATCTATGCATCACTGTTTAATAATACTTCTTTCATGCTTTCATAGGTTTGAGCTACACCAATTTCTAAGTCTCTGTTATTGTTCCAGCCAAGATCATGGAGACATTGACTGTCCATTAATTTTCGTGGTGTGCCATCTGGCTTGCTATCATCAAAAATTAATTCAGCTTTATAGCCAACTATTTTAGCAATTATTTCTGCAAGGCCCCTTATAGAAATTTCTTTTCCAGAGCCAACATTAATATGTTTAGAAGATGAATAATTTTTTAAAAGAAAAACTAATGCATCCGCAAGATCATCACAATGCATAAACTCTCTGAGAGGAGATCCAGACCCCCAAAGCAATACCTCATTAGAGTTGTTTAGTTTAGCTTCATGGAACTTTCTTAAAAGTGCCGGCAAGACATGAGATGTTTCTAAATTGTAATTATCGCCTGGTCCATATAAATTTGTTGGCATTGCAGAAATCCAATCTCGTCCATACTGTTTTCTGTATGCCTGGCAAAGCTTAATGCCAGCGATTTTTGCAATTGCATACCATTCATTAGTTTCTTCTAAGGCTCCAGTTAAAAGAGAATCTTCTCTAATGGGCTGATCAGCATGCTTAGGGTATATACATGATGAGCCAAGAAATAATAAACGCCCTACAGAGAATTCATTAGCTGCATGCATTATATTACTTTGAATAATAAGATTATCTTGTAAGAAATCTACTGGAGATGAATTATTTGCATGAATACCTCCTACTTTCGCAGCCGCTAATACAATTGCATCAGGTTTAAATTCTTTAATCCATTCTCTAACAGAAACTTGATCAAAAAGATCTAAAGTTTCCCTGCCGACTGTCAAAATTTTACAGTTTTCTTTTTTTAAACGCGATGTAACAGCAGATCCAACCATACCTTTATGACCGGCAACCCATATTTTCTTATTTTCAATATTAAAAGTCATGGCTATTCTTCAAAGGATAAAGGTATTTCCATATCATGTTCTTTTAGCAAAGCGTTTCTTCTAGAGGATTTATAATCTTCAGCAATCATTTCTGCACACATTTCTCTAGCTGATATTTCCGGAACCCATCCTAGTTTTTGTTTTGCTTTTAAGGGATCACCAAGCAAAGTTTCAACTTCTGCAGGGCGAAAATACTTTGGATTAATTCGCATAATAATATCTCCCACAGATAAAGCGGGAGCCATAGTACCTTCAATTTTAACAACGCGTGCTATTTCATCAACACCAGAACCTTCAAATTCTATTTCAATACCTAACTCTAAAGCCGACCAAGATATAAACTGACGAACTGAAAATTGCTGACCAGTAGCAATAACATAATCCTCTGGTATATCTTGCTGAAGCATCAACCATTGCATTTTGACATAATCTTTTGCGTGACCCCAATCTCTCAGACTATCAATATTGCCCATATAGAGAGATGGCTCAAGACCCAAAGCTATGTTCGATAAGCCACGGGTTATTTTTCTTGTAACAAATGTTTCACCCCTTCTTGGTGATTCGTGATTGAATAAAATACCATTACAAGCAAACATGTCATATGCCTCACGATAATTAACAGTAATCCAATAAGCATATAATTTTGCTACAGCATATGGAGATCTAGGATAAAAAGGGGTTGTTTCTTTCTGAGGCGTCTCTTGAACTAATCCATAAAGCTCAGATGTAGACGCTTGATAAAATTTGGTATGCTTGTTAAATCCAAGAAATCTTATAGCCTCTAAAAGCCTTAATGTTCCTAACGCATCTACATCAGCAGTATACTCAGGAGAATCAAAACTAACTGCAACATGTGACTGTGCTCCTAGGTTGTATACTTCATCAGGTTCAATATCTGAAAGTAAACGAGTCAAATTTGAAGCGTCTGTAAGGTCTCCATAATGTAATTTAAATCTAGCTTTGTCATAATTTGAGTCTTGATAAATATGATCAACCCTGCCTGTATTTAAAAGTGAAGATCTGCGCTTAATACCATGAACTTCATAGCCTTTTTGAAGAAGAAGTTCAGCTAAATAACTTCCATCTTGGCCGGTTACTCCTGTGATTAAAGCTTTTTTCATTATAAGTTACCCCTTAAATTAATTGAATATTTGTGGAATTTTTCGAATGTTTTTTAATGCCAAGGTTCCTAATCCACCAATATTATTGGTTCTTATAACTCGGTAATCTTCTTTCATTTTAAGTAAAATATTATATATACTTTTGTTACTTGATCCACCTATTCTCATACAAATAAGTACCTCAGGGAGATAGAGTAATTTAATTCTTTTATCATTTTGAATTCTTAAAAAAAAGTCATAGTCAGCACTTATTTTATATCTAATATTATAAATGTATTCCCTAGCTATATAGGTTCTTAAAAAAAGCGCAGGATGTGGTGGCATCCAGCCATACTTGATTTTACTTTTAAAATAACTTCCACTTACCCATTTTCTTCTTACTTTGGAAGTGTCTTTCTTTGATACATAATTCAGGTCAGTATATATTCCTGTAACTTCTTTATCAATAAAAGAATTAACTACTTTTTCCAATGCATCATTAGTATAAAAAAAATCATCGGAATGAAGTATGCAAATAATATCTCCAGTTGCCATCTTTACGCCTTTATTTAGAGCATCGTATATTCCATTATCTGGTTCAGAAATAACTTTATAATTATGATCACAATTTTCACTTATAACATTTAATGTTAGATCTCTGGAAGCACCATCTATAAAAATATGCTCTATGTTTTTATAAGTTTGGCTACTTACAGAAGATATAGTATTTTTTAGTGTTTTCGCACTATTAAATGTGGAGGTTATTATGCTGACTTTCATGAGTTAAAAATTTTTATTTGCTTATAATTTATTGGATTATTTTAGACTAGCTGTCAATTTCAATATTTAAAGTCACTAATGCAGCTTTTTTTAAGGAGAGATTTTTTTCAGCCATAGCCTTCCTGAGCTCGATAACCTTAAGCTCAACAAGATATCTATACCAATAACCTTGTAAAAAGTGGAATGCAATACCAAGCTTGCCATCAAAAAAACCAAGCCTAAAAATAAATCTATATATAAAATATAAAAATGGCCGAAGTTGTGCTGGAAGATTAAAGTAAATCTTTTCTTTTACAATACGCTTAATTTTTGCAGACGAATGTAATTTAAAATTGCTTTTTGTATTTACTGAGTTCATTTCTTTTTTTAAAACTTCTAACGCTTCAAGATTTGAATACTTGTTATGTTTCTCAATCCACCTTGAAAGAGGGTGCAGATTGATATCATGGATTTCGCCATAAAAATTGGAGATTATTTTGCCATCAACATTAATATGTTCATCCATTAATCTATCTTCACTTTTACCTCTACCGTATCTAAACATGCGAACAACCTGAATTGGGAAAACACCACCCCACTTAATTTCCTTACCCATAAACAAGATCCTTCTTCTAAGTGAAATGCCAGAAATATCGTTAGGGATGTCAGACAAATTTTCTAAAAGCTCACTCTTTAATTTAGCTGTGATTATTTCATCGGCATCCAGCCTTAGTATCCATTCTATTTCAGGTTTTATATATTGCAACGACCAATTAAATTGATTTGAATGATTGATAAATTTATTTTGAATAACTTTAGCTCCATTTGATAAAGCAAGATCTACAGTCTTGTCAGATGAATAGCTATCTACTACCAATATATCTTCAGCAATATGCTTTACTGTATTTATAGCTCGAACAATATGCTCTTCTTCATTATGTGTAAGTATTACCACGCATATTTTTGGAATGGACATATTATTTGCTTTTTAATCTATCCTTTAACTATTAAGGTTTCTTTTTTTAATTGGTCTGGCCGGTGTTCCACCAGCTACCATATATTTTGCTATGTCGTTAAAAACTGATGATCTTGCTAAAATAACAGCACCATTTGATATTTTTAAGCCTGGGCCAACAAATACATCTGCTGTAATCCACACATCTGATCCTATAACTATTGGACCAACTATAAGTTCCATATTTTTATTAGAGTAATCATGACTAGCTGTGCATAAATAACTGTACTGACTTACAGTAGAGTTAGCTCCAATCTTTATTGGGGCAACGTTATAACAGTTTACATAATCTCCCAAACATGATTTTTTGTCCATCGATAAATTCCATGGCGCCCATACTTTAGCAGAAGGATAGACGTTGACTCCGTTTGCAATTTTTGCTCCAAATGCAATTAAAAGGAGTCGTCTCCATAAATGGAAACTTCTTGGGCTTGGCCTAAAAAATAATGCCCAAACCACAGACCAAACCACTCTTAAAAACTTATTTCTTAATGATATTTTTGATTGTTGCAGCATAATATATAATTTTACAAGCCTTTTAATATAATATTTTAGCTCTTTTTAGAAGCGAAAGAACCCATAAAGGGTTTTTTTTTGAGATACTCATCATGAATTTTTACGTCTTCATTTTCGAAACGATTCTTAATTAATTTAGCTGGTACGCCTCCCACAATACTGTAAGGCAGAATATCATTAGTTACAACAGAACCCATGGCTATAACAGATCCTCGACCTATTGTTACCCCTTCCATTATTGAAACTCTGGCTCCTATCCATACGTCATCTTCAATTATAGTTTGTAGCGATTTTGGCCTTCCTGAAAAAATTGTAGCTGTACCAGGAATGTTAAATATATGGTCTTTACCAGCAATTAAAAGATCTCTACCAATCATTACGTAATTTCCCATTCTGACATTAGGCCCTATATTTGCATTTGGACCAATATAACCATAACGACCCATTTTTAATGACTTATAAATATTGCTTTTAGCACAAACATAAGATGTTATATGAACACCCCACACTCTATATCTCAAAATTTGAAAAAATGATCTTATTATTCTTAGATAATTAATCATAAGATTTTAATTTGACATAACTGATGAGAGAGCTTTCTCGATAAACTCTACCTGTTTTAAAGGAGTATATCTTTCTTCAATAGTATTTAATGCTCTATTTGCTGTTTTATTTCGATTTTGAGGTATGTCCATATAACTATTTACCTCATTGATAACTCTACACAAATCATCTGCACATTTATAATCAAAGAAAAAACCAGTCACTTCAGGGTCTAATGCCTCAAATTCAGGCATCTGAGCATATTTATTTGAGTGAGTAATTACTGGGGTGCCATACACCAAAGCATGCATTGCTAGTAAACCCACTTTACCTGGTGAAATTACAGCAATAGCATCTATAAAGAGTTTGCATAGATGTTTTTCATCATAAATTGGTCCAAGAAACTCAACAGGTAAACCTTTAACTTGAACTCTTTTTTTAAGTCTATTTTTTTCAGGGCCATCTCCTACAATCTTAACAATGATTTCTTTTTTTGAGATTATTAATGCATCTATCAAAATATCAATCTCAAGCGAATTTACTAAACGCCCCACAACTAAAAAGTATGATGGTTTCTTGCTATAACTATATTTAACCTTATCAACTCTACTAAAATGTAAAGCGCTTTTTTGTGATTCATAATCTAATGAATTATAAATTATGTGCATAAAGTTCTTGGAGAATCCATTGGAAATTCCTATTTTATAAGCATTTTTTCCATATAGAAGAAGACCATTACTTAATAAATAAAAATAATTTCTAATTGTGCTCATGGGAAATTTATCTTTTTTAATCCATCCATGTGTCCACAACATAATATGTTTCTTTCTTAATCGCAATATAATCATAGCTACCCAATTAGATACAATAAAGGGATTACCTAAATATACCACCATATCTGATTTAGTATTTAAGCTATGATAGATTGCATATGGCTGAAACATAATTTTCATGAATTGATATGTTTTGATGTCACAACAATCTATTTCACCACTTGCTAAACCTTGTTTTATGCCGCTCATATTTAATTTTTTATCAAAAAAAAATTTAAACTTATATGAGTTTGACTTTGAAAGTGCAGAAAATACAGGAAGACGATAATGAGGGAAATGAGTATAAACTATATCAATATTTTTATATTTATCCATACAATTAATTTAACCTTTTTGCTGAAATAAAGTCCAGCCTTTTAGATGCACAGAAAAAACCAATAAGCACCCACATTGTGGTTGAAGTATAAATAGATCCAGAAAATTGAGCAGCAATAATATGCTGTATTAGCAATACAGATAAAGCTTTAAATTCTGGTCTTTTTTCTGAGAGCAAAATAGACATTTTTACTGAGTGGTATATAAGATAAATTAGTATCAACCCGCCTAAAAAGCCTAAAGCCATTATCGACTCTAAAATTATATTATGTGGATATATTTTGAATTGTGGATCTTCTAAGTACCCTCCTGTGAGAGGTGATTCACTTATTAATAGGATTGCACTTGCATATTGAGCTATTCTTCCGTCACCTTGAGAAAAAGCATCCAGGGTTCCTATAAGCCTTTCAATAATAGCAACACCCTCTAAGGCAGACGGAATCTCATCGATTGATGGCAAAATTCCAGTGATAAAAATAATAAAAAATACTGGGAATAAGAATATTAGTTTAAAAAATCCAAGTTCTATTATTAATAAGGCTAAAATACCAGCCGCTAATGGCCCTCTTGATCCAGACCCAATTATTACTTGAAAAGAAATTATTAATAGCACAAATAAAGCTATTAACTTAAAAAAATTTAACTTAATTAGAGTAAATGAGTATAGTGCAACTATGAAAATACTAACAGCAAAGTGTCCTGCAAATATTGGGTTTAATGACTTTAGACCCATACGATCAGTCTCCAGGGTATAACCACCAGCGGCTTCAAAAGTATAATTCTCAGTGCCTAAAATTGTAAGCAAAACAATAGGCGAAATCCATAAAAATAATTTATAAAATTTTATAATTTCACTTTCTTGAATTTTATTTGAAGTACCTGAAAGGGCTAAAGCTGGTAAAAAACATCCGCCTGCAAACCAAACAAAGAAAATATATTCAGGCCTGCTAAGGGGAATGTTCACAAAAATAAAATCATATGCAATTCTAAAAATGTACAACAAGGAAAAAATTATAAGAGCTATTATTGGAATAATTTTTTTACTCTTACTATATCTAGAAAATCTTAGCAAAAAAATAATTGATATAAGAGCTATAAATGCTCTTACGAATATAGAGATCATAGTACTGTTTATTGAAGCTAACTCAGCAACAGCTGCCACAAGAGGAAAGCCAGCAATTGAACCCAATAAAATCAAGAGTGCAAGACTATTTGAATTAATTCTAATGTTAAGTTTTTTATTCATTGTGTACTTTTATACAAAGTTTTTCATAATGTTATGTTAACCAATACAAGAGCTGAACAAGTTAAAACTATTATTAATAATGAAGTTTTTGCTAAAGATACAATATGCTTATTACTATAAGATTTTGTTAATTGCTTTCTTATACTTGATGTCTCGCCAAAAAAGCCAAACAAACTACCGGAAACAATACCGAAACTAACAGACAGAGGAACAGTTAAAGTATTATCTAAAGGCAATAATATATAGAAACTAATTAATGAAACTAGTGATATTAAAAACTGTCCAGTTATTGAGTAATATAGCGAATTGCAAGCCTTAGCTAATATATTTGTAGGTAGTAAAAGAGTTGCTATTCCCCAACCAAGAGCAATAATTGATTGTATGAAAATAAATTCCTTATTGATTACACTTAGCAGTAGAATGCTAATTAAAGGACTTAATAGAATTAAAGCACTAAAGCATGCAAAAATAATATAATTGAATTTCTTATGTAAATTTAAAGTCGCTTCAAATGCTAGGTTTTTACTTTTTGACCACAATTTTGTTATTTCTGGTAAAGTTGGACTAAGGTAACTTTGTATTAATGCTCTCATATATCCCGATATTTTATATCCAAGATCGTATAAACCAAGATACTCTAATCCATACAATCTGCCAATTATAATTCGAATTAAAGGATCAAGCATCATCATTGGCGCAGAAGTTGCTTGTATTTTTGCAACATAGCCAATTGAATCTTTTAATATATATGAACTCCAATATATTGGTAATAGTCTAAGGTTCTGAATATATCTAGAAAGAGCAATTCTTGCCAAAACTAAAGATAAAATAAACTGAGCAAGCTGAGCATATGCCAGACCTACCAAACCATAAAATGGTATTAAGTAAAAACTAAAGAATATAAAAAGCAAATAGCAACTTATATTAATTGATGAACGAATATCAGCTCGCCCTAGGCCATCTAAGGCGCTAAGTTGTGCCATGCTTAATACATTTATTGGTAAAGAGATGACTGCTATCAACAAGAGTTTTTGTCCGAGAGAAATCAATTCTGGTGGAATACTACTAATTAATAAATTATATATAGGAAAATAAAATACTAAGCAAAAGAAGGAAAAAAATAATAGGCCAAACAAGGTAATTGTATCTATGCATTTAGCCTGCTCATCGGAATCATTCATTCTAGTAGCGACTATTCTAGCTAAGGCTAAGGAACCACTTAAATCTAATAAACGAAAAAATGCAAGAACTCCTATAGTTAAAGACCATAAACCGAGACTTTCTAGGCCTAGAAATTTTACTACAAAGCGCATAACTAAAAAATATGAAGCTATTCCAACCATACTTTGTAGCAAAGATAGCAAACGATTTTTTGACTCTTTTTCTATATTAATAGCTTTTCTAAATAAAGTAGTCATAATTCTCATTAACTATTTTGTATTTATTTAATTCAAAATCTTTAGGCCAAATTGTATATGAGTTTCCTATAAACTGAGCCCATAATGAGAAAGTTGATCTTGAACCAACAAGAATATCAGAATTTGACATTTTAAATATTGACTGTAGTGCGTTGCCTCTGGGCTCGGGTGTAAAATTTAATAAGCCAAGTTTTTTTATAAGAAAGTCTGGGTCTTCATCACTAAAAAGAACTCCAGAACAACGTTTTTTTCCAATTTTTTCTTTTGCAGACTTTATTGCAAGCTTGTACCAATCTAATGCAATACGAGTATTTTGATATTGATTGTTACTATCGTCTGACTGGAAGTCTCCAAGTCTGATATGGACAGCGATGTCATATGGCTTATTTGAATCCTCTAGTGAAAGATTAGATATTGATTTTATGTATTGTATTATTTCGTTCCTATAGTTTTGAATATCATGAAACTGATTACCCAAACCCTCATACGATGTGACGTTATGTAATTTTTTTAAATCATACTCGTTGTCTTTTGATAAGGTCTGAACATGCCACCAATCTAACCATTCTTTTGCTGTTCTAGGTCTTATTATATCTCCATAAGTTCTTTTATCTTTTTCTCTGCGGATAAATGTTCCGACCTTTAATTGACGCATAGTAGGCAATATTACAGACCCGCCTCGAATTTCTTTGCCAACTACAGCTCTTGATATTGGAAATAAAATATTTCCTAACCCCGGCCCTGGAGCTCTGATTAATCCAAAATCAGGTTTGCTTAGTATTGGTATATGAAATAACAAAATTTTTTTTTGAATTAGAAGGCTTTAATTATTTAAGCTTTTTTTATTTTTTACTAAATGCATATATAGAATGTCAACTTTAATTTAAATATTTTTTGAGTGCCTTATAAATATAAACTGATCATTAAGAACATAATGAACCCATAAGTTACTTGGTAATATTTTTTCAGCTTTTTCAAGGACCTCAGATTTTTTTGGCCAACCATTTTCAACGCCAAATAATCTAAAATCATCAACAACTACTGCACTAAAGTTATCAATATTTTCATAGATAGCATCTAGTTCTTCAAGAACTGGCTCTGGCTCATCACCGTGGCCAGTTATACCTCCGCTATAATGTCCATCTAAGAATAAAACCGCATTTTCAACAATCGGAGAAATTTCAAACAAAACTTTCTTTCCATCACCTTTTATGAGTTCAATATTTTTACGATTCTTACACCTTTTTGATGCAGCTATGTGTAATGCATCATCAATCTCTACAGTAATTACCTTATTAAATAAATAAGATAGTCTTTTTGATGTCACACCATAAAAAGATCCTATTTCAATAACAGTTGAAGCCCCAGTAATATCGCGACAAAGCTTTAAATTATGAAGTTTTGTTAGTGAGTGAGGTATAAATGGTTTATTAAAAATTTTATAAGCTAGATCAACAATATATCCAGCAATAGGCTCTATAAATGTTTTTGGGTTATTCATTTTATTATTCTATCTTTTTTTAAAGCTTGCTTACTATATCAAAAAATTGCTTTTTAAGCTCAAGGTCCTAGTTATTATTTTTGATATTAAACAAAAATAAGTAAGTTATTCCAATAAAGACTCCAATAAAAAACCCAAAAATACAAATTAGTGCTCTTTGGGGTTCTATCTTTTCTTCCTGAACAGATGGAGGGTCAATAAATTCAAAAACATAGTTTTTGTTTGCTTCTAATAATGTAAGTTTCTGAATTTCTTGCTTTAAAAGCTGAGCCATTAAGTCTTTTATTTCAGAAAAATTAGCATCAATAATTTTGGTATTTAAAAAATCAATAGATTTTTCAGCTTGTTTTCTATCTTTCTCGCTATAAAAAATGTTTATTTGATTTACTATTAATTGGGCCCATTCTTTTGCAATATATGGGGAGTAATGTTTCACAGAAACAGTAACAAAGCCTGTTTTCTTATCTTCAGAAATACTAAAATTTCCTTCATGAAAAGTTTCAAAACTTTCTCGAGCACTTGGTATTTGTTTTTGAGGATATGAAAAATCTCTAACCCATTTTTCATTGGCTTTGTCATATATATCGCCGTCATAAATTAATTCATTTTTCTGATGATTCCATGACTTCACAGATAATAAATTAGGTAGGTAAATATTAGGTAATAAATTATCTTCAAAAAAACTAAAAGTTACCATTTTTACTATGGCATTAGATGCATTGTCAACATTTGCTTGTGTCGGTATATTTACTCCAGCCAGACTTGCTAGACCACTATAATTTTCCAATGCTGCAGACATGGAATTTTGTTTTTCATTAGGAGATAATATAGCAGACGATTGGTATATATTCGGAAGTGATAGACTGTATAAAATTGCAAGAAGGGTTATTAGGATGGTCGATGAAAAAACCACCCATTTGCCTTTCCATATAATTCTATACATATCCAAAAAATTGATCTCATCTTCCATAGTCTCGTCTTTGTCAGTCACATTAGTATTCCCAGTAAATTTAATTTTACTAATTATAAGTAACAATTATATATCATGGTACCCGAGGCCGGACTTGAACCGGCACGATATTTCTATCGAGGGATTTTAAGTCCCTTGTGTCTACCAATTCCACCACTCGGGCAAGTTAATTGGTACCAAATTTTATAGTATTATACTTTTTATTAATTAAATGTCTTTAATTAATAATGGAGGCTGAATCCGGAATCGAACCGGAGTTAACGGCTTTGCAGGCCGCTGCATAACCACTCTGCCATCCAGCCAAATTTTATGCAAAATGCATTGTATAACAATTTATATTATTTGGTTTAACTTAAAGACTTAATTGGGCGAATAATATTCTGTTCTCTCTATGTCGTCTTCAATACATTGTTCACCATATTGAATCTCGATTAAATGGCATGTTTCATCAAAGGGATTTGTTATTTGATGCCACTCTCCAACAGGAACTAGATAATGATCGAATTGATTTAACTTAATATTTTGTTTGTTATCAGGCTCATTTTTACTATAATTTACAATGCAAGAGCCCTTACTTACCATCCATATTTCACTTCTTTTAAAATGTTTTTGAAAACTCATTCCCATACCTGGATTTACTATTAACTCTTTTACTTTAACTTGCTCTTCTTCAAACAAGTTATAAAAAGATCCCCATAACCTTTCTTCATGGTAATACTGCCATTTTTTTAAAATCCATGATGATGAATTCTTTTTATCATCACCACCGACACTAAATAAGAATTTAATACCGTCAACCGACATTTCAGGTATGTTTCCTTTGTTTCTGTCTCCACCATTTGCAAAAGCAATATCATCATTGGGATATAACTCTTTAACTTTGATCAAAGCATTAATAGCACTACCAGTATCATCATCCTCAAAATCAATAACAGAATCAACAGATGATAAGTTTTCTATGATTGCTTTTCGCTCTTCAAAAGGCATAAAAAATTTACCTTTTTTGTTTATTAGCCAGTCATCACTATTTAAAGCTACAACTAGTTCATCACCTAGCTCTCTTGCTGCCTTGAAATATGCAATGTGACCAGAGTGTATTGGATCGAAACCGCCACTTACAATTATTATTTTCATATTTATTTTTACAGTTATTTTTAATACATTTTATCTAACTATCAACTGAATATATATAGTAAAAAAAATATTTACTACTAGACTAGGATGTATCTTTTTTAAAAGTATTATGAGTATATATGAACCCTGTGTACAAGGTTATAAAAAGAGAAGCAAACAGAAGAATATCTGCAACTATAACAAGAAGCATATTATTTAAAGTTAAGGCGATGAGATAAATGCTGATGGTAAAAAGTTGAGCTGTTGTCTTAGTTTTTGCTAAAAAAGTTACCTTGGTAGCATCGCTTTTATTATTCCTAGCATTTAAGTCTCTTAATGCGCCCACCCAAATTTCTCTTGTTATTATTAGAGAAGCGATAAACCCAATCAGATAGCTTGAAAGATTTACTGCTAAACCAAAAAATACAAAAACTATAAGAATTTTATCAGCTATTGGATCAAGTATTTCTCCAAGCTGGGATACTGCATGATATTTTCTTGCTAAGTAACCATCCAACCAGTCTGTAAAACCAGCAATATAAAAC
>ERZ807291.5646-NODE-5646-length-15594-cov-5.298346_pt1 | contig 15594 bp, 10 predicted proteins | sample MGYA00521257_ERZ807291 | MGnify/ENA primary metagenome ERZ807291 (study PRJEB31413, sample SAMN03169783) | marine metagenome | biome: Marine; feature: Water; material: Subsurface seawater | place: North Sea | collected 2011-04-28 | depth 1 m m ...
GAAGTTTTTTCGTTTTCATCAAACATTATTCATTAGTCATCAGTCATTCAATATGTGCGGCCGATACACACTCCATACTCAAAATCAAATACTCGCTGAGGCCATTGCCCTAGCGCTGCCGGGAGCCTATGCACCCGATTACAACATCGGTCCCGGACAGAAGGCTTTAAGCATCGCTACACGCGACAAGGTGCAGGCGGTCGCCACAATGATGCACTGGGGTCTGCGCACCCCACAGAATTTCCATATCAATGCACGTATCGAAACGGCCGACACCAGCCCGCGCTTCCGCGAGAGCTGGTATGAACATCGCTGCCTGCTCCCCGCCAATGGCTTTTACGAATGGTATCAGGATGGTATCACCAAGCAGCCCTACTACATCTACCCGAAGGACGAAACCTTGACCTACTTTGCCGGACTCTGGTTTCCCTCGGAAGGAACTGATTCGTCACCGACCTTTGTCATCTTAACGACCAAGGCGCTGCCCTCAGTGCAGGACATTCATGAACGCATGCCGCTCATACTAAAATCTGAGGCTCAAGCCGCATGGCTGAGCGGTGATCTCGGCAAGCGCGAGGCTCAAGCGATAGCCGATGAGGCACAGCTCGAAAAGTGCACTGTCTCGCGCCGAGTCAACAGCGTGCACAATAAGGACAGCCGCCTGATCGAAGCGACCGCTCCGCTGACCGATGACCAGATGATGCTGTTTTAGAGCAACTGCGCTTAAATAGAAGTATTGGCCAGCGCCCGTAGACAACAGGAGCACCATTGACGTGAGGCAGGCTCACACACTCGCTACGCATTGAGCGCCAGCGGGAAGATTTCAACGGCACCAATCCATCCAACACGAGATTGCACTCCAATCTACAGTAGCCCAGAAATTTAAAGCTGACTTTGCTTGTCTTCTCAGGCGAGTTGGCGCATCAAATCTGGATGGATCCCTGCGACACCCCTGCCTGCCAATCTGCCCGCGAAATCTTTCACGAATTGGAGGAGTACTACGACGAGCATAACCTCTACTTCCAAACGATCGGCTCTGTCCTCGAGGCGGCCAACCTCCTGGATGTCCCCCACCGACTCAAGCTGATCCTCACACAGCCAAAGAATGAAATTATGGTGCACTGCCCCGTCAAAATGGACGACGGCACCTGGCAACTTTTCAAAGGCTACCGCGTGCAGCACAATAACGTGCTCGGCCCCTATAAAGGAGGCATGCGCTACCACGGCGAAGTTAAGCTGGACGAGGTCAAAACCCTCGCACTACTGATGACGATGAAGTGCGCCCTCGCCCGCCTCCCCTATGGCGGTGCTAAAGGCGCCCTCAAAATCGACCCGCGTGCCGTCAGTAAGGACGAACTAGAACGCGTCACTCGCCGCCTGACTGCAGCGCTCGGTAATAATATCGGCCCGGACTACGACATCCCCGCACCCGACATGGGCACCAACTCGCAGATCATGGCTTGGATGGCAGACACCTATATCAATTTTGCGGAGTCCTCAAACAAGGTCACCGCGCGCGGCGTCGTCACAGGTAAACCGCTCGAATTCGGCGGTTCCGCCGGGCGCGAGAAAGCCACCGGCCAAGGTCTTGTCTACGTCCTCGATGCTATGCTGCCGGGTATGAAGATGGACTTATCTGAACTCAGCTGCAGCCTGATTGGTTATGGTAATGTCGGCTCTTGGACGGGACGTCTGCTGCAAGCACGCGGCACGCGACTCAAAGCCGTCATGGATCACACCGGCGCCATTCGTAACGCGCACGGAATCGATGCCGAGAAACTCGCCCTGTACGTCGCCCAAACCGGGGGCGTCAAAGGCTATACCGAGGCCGATGCCATTGACGAGCCGGACTTTTACAGCACCCCGGTGGATCTATTTATCCCCGCCGCTCTAGAACAAATGGTCGACCTCGAACATGCCGAACGCCTCCAATGCAAAGTGCTGGTCGAAGCCGCCAACGCACCGACTACACCACGCGCCGAACGACACTTGTTAGCCAAAGGCATCGAAGTGCTACCCGCCATTCTCTGCAACGCTGGCGGGGTGACTGTGAGCTATTTCGAGTGGAAACAGAACCGCCAATCCGAGACTTGGGACGAGGAACTGGTCGACGAACGCCTGCGCACCGTCATGACGCGCTCTGCCCAACGCGTGCTCGACACCGCCGCACGCCTCAACTGCAACATGCGCATGGCCTCCTACGCCGCCGCGATTGAGCACATCGATAAAGTCTACGAGATGCGCGGCGTCTTCCCGTAGGCAATTGCCTGCAAGGCCGCCTCCGCTTGACTTGAAGAGCTAACACCCGTCTTAACTCGCCACCTAGAGACGGGGCGCCGGAGACCTCCGTTTCGCCTTGAGCTGACCACAACCGGCCGCGACGTCGATGCCGCGGCGTTGACGGACAGTACTGGGCAGGCCAGAGTCCTGGATAATGCGTTGAAACTCACGAATGTTGCCCTCTTCGGGTGCCTGACCCTCGTATCCTTCCGTCGCGTTCAGTGGGATCAGGTTGACATGTGCGTCCATGCCATGAAGCAACACGGCCAAACGGTGCGCATGATCCGCGCTGTCATTGACCCCGCCAATCAAGGTCCAAGCGAAGAACACACGGGCGCGTTTGATCGCGGTGTATTCGCGGCAGGCCTCGATCAGATCGGCCAAAGGCCATTTTTTGTTCACCGGGATCAGCGCACCGCGCTCTTCATCGCTCGCCCCATGCAGGCTCACAGCCAGCGAATAGCGCTTCGGGTGCCGCGCCAACTGTAGGATACCCGGTATATGCCCAACCGTGCTAATAGCTACCCGGGCGGGGCCGATGTTGAGACCGCGGTTATCCGTCAAAATATCAAGCGCCTCCATAACCGGTTCGAAATTGTGCAGCGGCTCTCCCATCCCCATCATTACGATATTGCGCAAACGCTCACCTTGACTGGCGCGTAGACTACGCTCAACGTGATGCGCCTGAGCGACGATCTCACCCGCCGAAAGGTGACGCGAAAAGCCCATCTGCCCAGTAGCGCAGAATACGCAGCCCATGGCACAACCGACCTGACTGCTCAAGCAGGCTGTGAACCGCCCCGGAAACCCCATCCGCACCGACTCCACTTCGGTCCCGTCGCCGAGACGGAGCAAATATTTTTCGGTAAACCCATCGCCGCTCGGAGTGCAATCAACCTGTTCGATCGAGCACAAGGGAGGCGCACTTTCCGAAGACAGCCAACGCGCGACTGGCGGCAGGATACCTTCGGCCTCCCCCAGACACGCATTAACCAAACGGCGCTGCACGGCACTGAACAAAGGACGGGTATGCACAGGGTTGACCCCTGCCTCCTGAAGAAGCGACTCCATCGCGCCGTAGCGGTAGCCTTCCAAAGTTTCGATCATCGGGTGCAATTAGGGCTTTCTATTGTAACGTTTTTTGCTAGAATAAACTAACTGCTAACGAAGCAGTGTTCATAAATAAAAAGGATTATATCATGAAAATACAAACACTGACTAAACTCGCTCTTGCCAGCCTCATCTTCGCTGGCCTGTGCTTCACTACTGGCTGCGAAAAAAGCCCTGAAGATAAGGCTGCGGACACTATGGAAGAGGCCACTGACGCCGTCCAGGACGCCGCCAACTAAGATCGCGAGTTCTCCAAAACGACTCTGCCACGCGCTCCTACTAAGGAGCGCGTTTTTTTGCATTTAGGACAAAAAAACTGACAAGGAGACTTTCCTGCGATCTTAGAGACTCTCAAGGATACGTTGGGTTTCGTCGCGTTTTTCGGTGGTTTCGGCGAGTTGCTTACGAGCGCCTTCGACCACTTTCTCGGGAGCGCTGTCGACGAACTTTGGGTTCCTCAATTTACCCTCCCCTACCGCGACGAGTTTATTCAGTTTTTCCAACTCCTTTGTCAGTCGTGCCTTCTCCGCTCCGATGTCGATGCTGCTACTCAAGTCGAGGTAGAGCGAGCCCAGCGGTGTGACCACAGCAGGCAGACCGTCTGCCGATCGATCGCCGATCGCTTCCAGACAACCCAGTCCGGCTAAAGTTTGGATCAGGCTGGCATTGGCGTCGATAACCGTCGCGGCGACACCTTCGGCCCCGTAAAAAACAGCGACATCACGCTTGTTCGCTAGATTGTATTGCGCCTTGAGGGCGCGCGCTTGGGAGATGAGTTCCTGCAAATGAGTGACGCGCTCGATCGCATCGGGGTCGACGGGAACGCGCTCCTCCATTGTCATAGCAGAAATCAGCGGCGTGTTTTGGATATAGGGCACCACCTCGTCATAAGCCAGACCATGCCAAAGTTCTTCCGTGATGTGAGGGATGACTGGGTTGGCCAGCTGCAGCACTTGGCGTATGACGAGGTCCTGGATTGCGAGGCAGTTGTCGCGCAGAGCTTCGTCGCTCTTGAGCTTGCCCTTGGAGGCCTCGACATACCAATCGCAGAAATCTCCCCAGAAGAAGGCATAGATTTGATGCGTAAGCGGCGAGATCTCGTAATTGGCGAAACACTTTTCCAAGTCAGCTGTAACCTTTTGCAGCCGACCGAGGATCCAATGGTCGTAGTCATCAAAGAGATCGGAATGGATGCGGCTAATGATCGCCTCGAAGCTGGAATTGTCGGCCTGCGGCCCTGACATCTGGCGGAAGCGAACAGCATTCCAGAGCTTATTGCAGAAGTTTCGTCCGATCTGGATGCGCTCTTCGGAGAAAAGGATGTCCGAACCGGAAGGAGCTATGTTGCAAATCCCGAAACGCAATCCATCAGCGCCATACTTCTCGATCAGGTCGAGTGGATCGGGTGAGTTGCCTAGGGATTTCGACATTTTGCGCCCCTTTTCATCCCGGATAAGGCCGTGGATGAAAACATTCTTGAAGGGGATACGTCGGGCGATTTCTTCGTCGGAGAGCTCTTTGGCATCGTCGCCGTATAGCTCGAGCCCGGCCATGATCATGCGTGCCACCCAGAAGAAGATGATATCAAATCCTGTAACGAGCGTCGTCGTCGGATACCAGAAATCAAGTTCTTCCTGCTCCACCGCCGTCGGCTCTGGCCAGCCGAGGTTGGCCATCGGCCAGAGGTAGGAGGAAGCCCAGGTGTCGAGAACATCGTCTTCCTGCTCCCAGTTTTCGGGGTCGGCGGGGCCTTCGACCGAGACGTGGACATGCTCGGGGTTGCCGAAGTCGAGTTCAATGCGCTCGAGACCCTTCTTATACCACACAGGGATACGGTGCCCCCACCAGAGCTGACGGCTGATGCACCAGTCCTGAATGCCGTTGAGCCAGTGGAGGTAGGTTTTCTTCCAGCGATCAGGATGGAATTTCAGGGTGCCGTTTTCGACGGCACGTTTGGCCTCTTCGACCTTCGGATATTTGAGAAACCATTGCTCGGAGAGGCGCGGCTCGATCGGCACATCGCCGCGCTCGGAGAAGCCGACCGTGTTTGCATAAGGTTCGCGCTCGATGAGCAAGCCCATGTCCTCAAGCTTCTTGGCGGCAACCTTGCGGGCTTCGAAACGATCCATACCCGCGAAGTCCTCACCAGCCAGAGCGGTGAGCTTCCCCTCGGCGTCGATCACTTCGATCATTTCAAGCTTGTGGCGCTGGCCGATTTCGAAGTCGTTTTTATCGTGCGCGGGCGTGACCTTGAGGCAGCCGGTGCCGAACTCGCGGTCGACGTATGCGTCGCCAATGATCGGGATCTCGGCCTTCGGAAACGGGCGCCAAACGGTCTTGCCGATGAGGTGTTTGTAGCGCTCGTCCTCAGGATGGACGGCTACAGCTGAGTCGCCCATCAAGGTCTCAGGCCGGGTGGTGGAAATCTCGAGGTGGGTGCGCTCGCCGTCGGGTTCGACGAGTTCATAGCGCATTTTGTAAAAGAAGCCGCTCTGTGGCTTCATATTGACCTCTTCGTCAGAGAGCGCGGTGTGGGTGGCGGGGCACCAGTTGACCATGCGCTTGCCGCGGTAGATGTAGCCGCGCTTGTAGAATTTGACGAAGGCATCGAGCACCGCCTTGGAATAATCATCATCGAGCGTAAAGCTGGTCCGATCCCAGTCGCAGGATGCCCCGAGCTTCTGTAGCTGGTTGAGGATGACGCCGCCGGATTGCTCGCGAAATTCCCAGACTTTTTCGAGGAAGCCTTCGCGGCCGAGGTCGTATTTGCTCTGGCCAGTGGCCTCGCGTAGCTGTTTCTCGACCTTGGTCTGCGTCGCAATACCCGCATGGTCGGTGCCTGGTTGCCAGAGCACGGCCTTGCCCTCGAGGCGGGCGCGGCGAACAAAGATGTCCTGCAAGGTGTTATCCAAAACGTGCCCCATGTGCAACATCCCGGTAACGTTGGGAGGTGGAATCATAATCGCATAGGGCTCGCGCTTGGCATCGGCCACGGCTTTGAAGCACCCGGCTTCGAGCCAGTTGGCATACCAGCGTTGTTCGACTTCTTTTGGTTCGTAGGCTTTGGCGATCTCAGACATAGCGGAAATTGGGAAAACAGGGAAACTGAGGCTGAGACGGCGGCTTTCAAGCATGAAAAGTCAGCGCAGCTCCATACCCAGCAAGCGTTCAGGCTGCACGCTCCAGCGCTCACGCCCTGAAAACGGGTTCCCCGTTCCGCTACCACGACTCTCCCCACGTAGCGGAAGCGGGAACCGCTTTCGATCCACGGTAGCACGCTCGCTGAAGCGTCGCGTTACCCACAAAAAACCCGCAGGCGGTGGCGCGCTGCGGGTTTTGAAAGGGATCTGCCAGGAGATCAGCCGGTGAGTTGCTTGATGATCTCGACAATGGGCAGGAACAGCGCGATGACGATGAATCCGACCACGACCGCGAGAAAGACGATCATGACGGGCTCGATAATCGAAGTGATCCCAGCTACGGCGTTGTCGACGTCTTCATCATAGTTATCAGCCACACGGTTGAGCATCTCGGCCAACTCGCCGGTCTCTTCGCCCACATCGACCATACTGGTGACCATGTTGGGAAAGACGGTTTCTCGCTCCATCGGCTTGGCGAGGGACTCGCCATCGCGCACCGCATCGTGGATACGGGCGAGTGCATCCTCGTAGAATTTGTTACCGGTGATGTCCTTGGTAATAGTGATCGACTGCAGAATCGGAACACCACTGGAGAGTAGCGTGCCGAAGGTGCGGGTGATGCGGGCAATATTGACCTTACGAACGAGGTCGCCAACTTTCGGCGTGTTGATCGAGAGCCAGTTAAACATCTTTGAGCCGATCGGTGTCTTCAGGAAGAACTTCGAAGCGAAGAAGCCAACGGCCACGAGAATGATTGTGAGTATAATATTCTCCCGCATGAAATTACTGACGCCGACGACTAACTGAGTCGGCCCAGGCAGCGCAGCACCTTCGAGCATGTCATCAAAAATCGTCTGAAACTTGGGCACCACCACGACCATGAGTAGTGCCACGATCGAAACGGCGACGCCGACAACGACAATCGGATACACCATAGCAGCCTGGACCTTCTTCTTTGTCTTCAGAGCTTTTTCCATGAATCCAGCAAGACGGGACAGGACAGTGTCGAGCACACCACCCGCTTCACCAGCGCGCACCATATTGACAAAAAGCCGGTCGAAAATTTTGGGATGCTGAGAGAGCCCGTCGGAAAAAGAGTTACCGGATTTTACCTGATCGGCGATTTGTTCAAGCACGGCTTGGAAACGGACGTTCTTCTCTTGGCGAATCATAACTTCCAGAGCACGCAGCAGGGGAAGCCCGGCATCGAGAAGCGTGGCAAGTTGACGAGTAAAGGTAGTCAATTCTTCGGGCTTGATCACCTTACCGAAGCCACCGGCCTTTTTGGTTTTTTTGCCGCCTTTTGCCGACGCCGCACGCGCGGGTCTGTCGCCACCGGCCTCGATAATTTTGGTGGGCATCAGACCGGACGCGCTCAGCTTAGAGCTGGCTTCATCCTGACTGGCCGCTTCGACCGTACCGGTCTTTTGCTTTCCGTTGGCGTCAATCGCCGTATATTTGAATTTTGCCATGGGGAGTTTTGAGGTTATGTGTATTTAAGAACTTCTTCGATCGTCGAATTACCATCGAAAATGGCGCGCAATCCGTCATCACGCAAGCTTCGCATACCCTGTTCGAGCGCTTTCTGCTTAATCGTCAGCGTCGGGGCACGGTTATTGATCAGCTCACGAATTGCGTCGGATACGACAATCATTTCGAAAAGACCAACACGGCCGCGGTAGCCCGTCTGACTACACTCGGGACAGCCGTCGCCATAATAAAAATCCTTATCCGCAATTTCGAGCGGGTCGACGTCGAGCAACTCAATAAGGTCGTGCCCCGGCTCGTAGGCAGTTCGGCAAGTACGGCAAATCCGGCGGACGAGACGTTGAGCTAGGATGGCTTCGAGCGATGCGGAAATCAGGAAGGGCTCCAGACCCATGTCGATGAGACGGGTCACTGCCCCAGGCGCATCGTTCGTGTGCAATGTGCTCAAGACGACGTGCCCCGTGAGCGAGGCCTGCACAGCAATCTGTGCGGTCTCCAAATCGCGGATCTCCCCTACCATGATTTTATCTGGATCCTGGCGAAGGAACGCGCGCAGCGCACGGGAGAAATCGAGGCCTACCTGGTGGTTGACCGCAACTTGCATAATACCGTCGATCTCATACTCAACGGGGTCTTCGGCCGTCAGGATCTTAGTTTCGACATCATTCACCTCACGGAGCGCGCTATAGAGGGTTGTGGTCTTACCGGAACCGGTGGGGCCGGTCACGATAAAGATACCGTTCGGACGATCGACCAGATCGCGGATAGTTTTCAAGATGTCGTCCGGCAAACTAAGCGCCTCCAGGTCAAGGTTGACCACCGACTTATCGAGGACGCGAAGCACCACGGACTCACCGAACTGGGTTGGTAGCGTCGACACACGTAAATCAACAGGCCGGCCTGCAATTGTCATTTTAATACGGCCATCCTGCGGAATCCGCGTCTCGGAAATATTCATATTCGAGAGCACTTTGATCCGTGAGGTCACGGGGAGGGCCAAACTCTTAGGCGGGGGTGCCATCTCATAGAGCGCTCCATCAATCCGATAGCGGATACGAAACTGGTCTTCAAAAGGCTCGAAGTGAACGTCAGAGGCTTTGTCCTTAATCGCTTGCTGGAGCACGAGATTGACGAAGCGAATGATGGGCGTCTGATTCGCAAGGTCGGTGAGATCACCTTCCGAAAGATCATCCTGCGACTCAGCGAAACTTTCACCAAGGTCACCGAGTATGTCGTCGATCGAGGAATCTTCTTCGCCGTAGGTCGCAATCAAGAGGGAGTCCATGTGCGCCGGATCACACACGACGATGGTAATATCCTTATTGAGCGTAAACGTAAGGTCATCAATGATCGCCGGGTTAAAGGGATCCTGGGCGAGCAATGCAACCGAAGTATCATCCACCTCATATGGAACCACCGCATACATACGTGCGACGCTGGCACGCACGGTCGAGGCGACAGACTCGTCGATCTTATTGGGCGGGGAGTCGAGGTAATCGTAGCCCAGATATTTGGCCACGGCGGCAAGGATATCTCCACGCTCGATGACACCGGAATCAATGACCGCATCGGCAAGAGACTTACCAGTGTGAAGGTGCGATTCATTCAGCTCATTGAGCTGAACTAGGTCGAGCATTTCAGCACCTTTGATTATTTCGTAAATTGTATCGTTATGATCTTCGAACATCGAGTTGGAATCTCTGTATTGGGGGGATGAATAAAATTGGATTAAAGGGATAAAGTAGCGCCATTCTCTTCGAGTTTCGCACGCATTGAATCTGCATTTTGCGACTTACCCAAGGCCTCTTCAGCGGTAATGAGGTTCCGGTTATACAAGCTGAGTAAATGAGCGTCCAAGCTAATCATGCCATGGCTGGCACCGGTCTGAATGTCCGAAGCGATACGGTAGGTTTTGTTTTCGCGGATAAGCTGGGATATCGAGGTAGTTGTGACCATGATCTCGAAAGAGGCGATTCGACCGCCGCCAATTTTCTTACAAAGGACTTGCGAGATCACCGCGATGACGGAAGAAGCCAACTGCGTGCGTATCTGATCCTTCATGCTCGCTGGGAACGCATCGACAATACGGTCAACTGTCCGGGCCGCGCCAGTGGTGTGTAAAGTGGCAAAAACCAGGTGGCCGGTCTCGGCTGCGCCGACGGCAGCTTCTATCGTCTCGAGGTCGCGCATTTCCCCGACAAGGATAACGTCGGGATCCTGGCGCAAGGCACCACGGATAGCAGACGAGAACGAGGTGACGTCATTTCCGACTTCGCGCTGAGTGACGATGCACTTCTTGTGATCGTGGAAATATTCGATCGGGTCTTCAATCGTGATAATATGCCCATCGTGATGCTCGTTGATCCAATTGATCATGGAGGCCAAGGTAGTTGACTTGCCCGAACCGGTTGGCCCTGTGACAAGGATGAGCCCGCGCGGTCGGCTGATCAACTCTTTGATCTTATCCGGCAGTCCGATATCACTCAGCTTAAAGAGCTCGTTCGGAATTTGGCGGAGAACCATGCCGTAGGCGCCTTTCGCCCTGAGCACGCTGACACGAAAGCGGGCCTTGCCCTGGTAGGCGAAACCAAAGTCAGCGCCGCCGCTGGTTTTGACCTGTTCCTGGTTCGTTGTCGAAGTGATGGCTTTCATCAGCCCCTCTGTTGCTTCGGCATCCAGATTCGGTCCCTCAACTGGAACCATCGAACCACTGATTCGAAGCGTAGGGGGCTGATTGACCTGAATATGGAGATCCGATGCGCCTTGGTCGACCATCAGTTCCAAGAGGTCATTCATTTCGTAGCTCATACTATCAAATCATGTTTAAATTAAAAAAAGCCTCCGACTAGATCGAATCCGAGACGGTAGCGTGCAGGACTTCCTGCGGCGTGGTCACGCCGGCGATCACTTTGCGAATACCATCCTCACGCATGTTACGCATGCCCATCTCGCGGGCTTTATCTCGGAGGGCGACAAGGCTGGCCTCTTCGTAAATCATGGACTGCAGCTCTTCGTTGACGTTAAACATCTCGAAGATACCAACCCGGCCACGAAAACCAGTGCCATTACACTTAAGGCAGCCCTGCCCTTTCATAAAAGAGGCATCTGACATTTGGTCAGGGCGGATACCAAGCGAGTTGAGCAACTTCTCGTCATGCTCGCACGATGCGCGGCAGTTCGGGCAGTTTCGGCGAACCAGTCGCTGGGCGAGTACGGCGCGGACGGCCGCCGCTACAAGGAAAGGCTTGATCCCGATATCGATGAGTCGGCTGACCGCGCTAGGCGCATCATTCGTGTGCAAGGTACTGAAGACCATATGCCCGGTCAGCGCAGCGTTGATCGCGATCTCAGCGGTCTCTTTATCACGAATTTCCCCCACCATGATAATGTTGGGTGCCTGCCGCAACATCGAGCGCAGCGCGGCAGCGAAGGTCATACCCACCTCGCGGCGCACCTGCACCTGATTGACACCAGCCATCTCATACTCTACCGGATCTTCGACCGTAATAATCTTGCGGTCAGGATGATTGATGTAGTTGAGCGCCGAATACAAAGTCGTCGACTTACCGGAACCTGTCGGACCTGTGACGAGAAAGACCCCGTCCGGCAGTGCGATAATACGCTCAAAAGCAGCCTGGTCATCGCTAAAGAAGCCGAGTTCGGGCAGACCGAGGCGCAGACTTTCCTTATCGAGGATACGCATAACGATGCTCTCGCCAAAGGCGGTCGGCAATGTCGAAACACGGAGGTCGATCACCTTGGCGCCCACCTTGATGTTGATGCGCCCGTCCTGCGGCACACGCTTTTCGGCGATGCTGACGTTGGACATCAACTTGATCCGCGAAACAATCGATGGTTGAAGGCGTTTGGGCGGATTTTCTACTTCGTGAAGCACCCCGTCGATCCGGTAGCGGACGCGGAAGCGTTTCTCCAAAGGCTCCATATGAATATCCGAGGCACGCCGTTTGAGCGCTTCCGAGATCACCATATGCACATATTTGATGATGGGCGCTTCTTCTTCGCTGGCACCTTCTGCAGAGGGTAGTTCAATCTGACTCGGCAAGGCATCGGGATCTTCCATCTCCGAAAAAATACTGTCCACTTCTTCGGCATGTGCGCCCTCATAGTATTGATGGATTGCCTTCTCGATCTCCTCAAGTGGTGCGACGCGGCACACAATAGAGCGTTTAATCACGTGGCTAATACTGTCGATCGCATCCATATCGAGCGGATCGAACACGGCTAGCTCGACCTCACTGTCATCCGCCTCCAGAGGGATTACCTTATAGCGATTGGCCAACTCGAAGGGCACGATTTCAAGCGCTTGAGCTGAGACACGGACGTCGGATAGTTCGACCATCTCCATGTTAAACTCTTCGGCCAGGACTTGGGCAATCTGCTTCTGGCTAATGACTTGGTCGGCCAAGAGCGATTCGAGCGCCGCCGTATCCTCAGTGCCCTCGTAACCATCTTCGGTCACTTTAGCGCGTGCAGATTCGAGTGCCCCCTCGTCGAGCAAACCCTTGTCAGTTAACAATTGAAGAACAAATTCGTCGGCGGAAGTCACAAATAGATAATGATCGGGGTGGGGGAACTTAAAGTGGAGAATGAATTAGCGGGCGACACTCATCAAGAATTCTGCATTGGTATTGGTTTTCTTGATCCTTTGAATGAGCATTTCCATAGCGTCAGTCGAAGGTAAGCCTTTCATAGCCCTGCGCAATGAATAAATCTTAAGTATTTCGTCAGGATGGTAGAGTAATTCTTCTTTCCGTGTGCCGCTCTTATCCAAGCTCAAGGCGGGAAAGATACGCTTGTCAGAAAGGCCGCGATCCAAGTGCAGTTCCATATTACCGGTCCCTTTGAATTCTTCGAAAATAACTTCGTCCATTTTACTCCCCGTCTCGACCAGGGCGGTCGCGATAATGGTCAGACTGCCACCGTCCTCAATATTACGCGCCGAGCCAAAGAAGCGCTTCGGTTTCTGCAGGGCATTGGCCTCGACACCGCCAGAGAGGATCTTTCCGCTACTGGGCATCGTGGTGTTATAGGCACGCGCCAGACGAGTGATCGAATCGAGTAGTATCACTACATCCTTACCCACTTCGACCATGCGACGCGCCTTTTCGATGACCATCTCAGCAGCATGCACATGGCTCTCAGCAGACTCGTCAAAAGTCGAGCTAATCACTTCTCCCTTCACTTGGCGACGAAAGTCTGTCACTTCCTCCGGGCGTTCATCGATCAGCAGAATAATCAAATGCGCATCAGGATAATTCTTCTGAATTGAGTTAGCCATGCCCTGCATGAGCACCGTCTTACCTGTGCGGGGCGGGGCCACAATCAATCCACGCTGGCCGAAACCAACAGGCGTCAGGCAATCGACGACACGCATCGAAAGGTTGTCCCACTTCGCCTCGGAGTTTGACTCCAGCAGAATACGAGAGGTCGGGTAATAAGGCACGCGCTCCGTAAACGGCACGATCCCACTGAGCGTTTCGGGGTCTTGCCCCATCACTTCTTCGATGTTCACGACGACGGGGCAGGACTCTCCCTCGCGGTGCGGTTGAAGCTGCGCTTTGACGATATGTCCGCGCTGCAGACCATAATACTCGATGAAAGCTTGGGGCACATAGGCACTGAGGGCCTTAACCCGGTAGCTGTCGCGCTCATAAACGAGCAGGCCGCCGTCGTCCTCGTCGAGGACTTCAAGGATACCAGTCGTGATAATCGCTTTTTTCTGGGCTGCGGCGTGGGTGGCAATGGCATCAATCAACTGATCGCGGTTCGGCGCGTGCGGAATATGAATCTCGAGCGCAAGCACTTCCTCGCGCAGTTCGGGCAACTCCATGTCGTAGATGCGGTAATAATCCAAGGGCTCGCCCCCATCCGACTTGAGTTCTTCCGCCAGCTTGAGGATCTCCTCACGTTGATCGAGCAATTCCCAATCAAGCAATTCACCGAACTCGATCGGTGTCTCCTCTTCGCGCTCACGGCGACCACCTGGCTTGTTTTGCCAGCGATTCTTCCCACGCTTGCGCTTGTTACTGTTTTTATTGTTCTTATTGAATTTGCCCCCACCCCTCGGGCGATCATTCGGATGCGGTTGATGGTCTTTCTGTTCACCGCCGCCCTTGTGACCGCCACCCTTGTGACCGCCGGACGCATGATGCCCCTTGTAAGACTTAGACTCTTGGCGTTGCAGCTGGGGATCGCGAGGCGCATCGGAGTGGTTGAACTGAGGGACCTCTCTCTCTTCGAGCTGATCTACTTTGATATTGCGAGCAAAGGTCACCTCATCATCGCCCCCCGAATACTCAGCATTCGTCGGCTTGGGCGAGACTTCACCCGGAGTAAACAGATCAGCCTGCCCTGAGTCGGCAGACTTAACAGTGGCGGTCTTTTTAGCCGCACGCTTCTTGACTGCCTTTTTGGCTGCTTTCTTTGCAGCCTTTGTAGCCGCTCGCTTGCGGGGAGTGGCATCGGTGCCGGTGGAGTTGGCCTCCGGACGGAGGGCGGTGTTGTCTTCTTCAGAACTCATGGGTATCATTCAGCGGGGCGGCGAGTGCGCCGCCAGGTAGTCAAAGTCGGATACGAGTGCGATCGGGTCGCTTCAGCGGGTAGTGATCTGCTCTATCAATCTCGTGGTTTGTCGTTTCAAAAATTCTAGGCTTCCGGCATTGGAGATAAGGTAATCGGCCCGTTCGATTTTTTCTTCAAGCGGCAGCTGCCGCCTACGGCGCTGGAGGATCTCAGCTTTTGTGTAAGCTCGAGCCAGCATTCGGGTCTCGACTACATCGGGCGGGCTAGAAACACAGACAGTTAAATCAAAGCGGGTTTCAAGCCTTTTTTCAAAGAGCAGCGGAATCTCCACCAGCCAAAGCTCTTCGGGATCTCCGGCCACCGCAGACTCCCACCGCTCGCGAACGAGCGGATGCAGCAAGTCCTCAAGCCACTCCAACTCCCTCGGGTCGCCGAACACACACCGGGCCACCGCCTTGCGATCCACCGCGCCGTCCTCAGCGAACACCCCCTCGCCCCAGCGCTCGCGCAGCTGTGATTGCGCGGCAGCATCCCCCTGCAATAGTTCCCGCACGATCGCATCTGACTCGATCGTATGCCAGCCGGCGTCATGAAAGAGTCCCACCACGGTCGATTTGCCACAGCCGATACCACCCGTCAGACCGAGCTTCATGCCCGACCCCCATCCACATCGCGAACCGTGTGCTCAAACAGATCGCTTATTCGCTCTAAGGGAGTTTTCATAATAAAACGCTCACGCTAGAGGCCCGGCAGGTGAAGACAAGCTCGCAGTCCCTTCAGCCAGCGTAGATGGTCGGGCCTTCATCCTTGACCACTGATGAAACTTGCCCCTGCAATCACTCAAGAAAACAACCGTGACCGACCTCACTTATAGACTAGACATAGCGCCATCATGTGAACAGATTTTCACTCAAAAAACCAAGACCCACATGCTAGGAACCACACAATCCGCAGCCCTCGTCGGCGTCGATGCGCACCCTGTTCAAGTCGAAGTGAACACCGGAGAGGCGGGCGAGCTCAAATTCATCTTAGT
>ERZ807291.5656-NODE-5656-length-15578-cov-5.188430_pt1 | contig 15578 bp, 16 predicted proteins | sample MGYA00521257_ERZ807291 | MGnify/ENA primary metagenome ERZ807291 (study PRJEB31413, sample SAMN03169783) | marine metagenome | biome: Marine; feature: Water; material: Subsurface seawater | place: North Sea | collected 2011-04-28 | depth 1 m m ...
TTAGGAAATGTAGAAATTGGAGAAGGTGCAAGAGTAGGTGCGAGCAGTGTTGTATTAGCCGATGTCCCTCCCCATGTTTCTGTCGCCGGAGTACCCTCCAGGATACTTGGCTCTTTTGAAAATGCCCCTGCACCATCCCTTGGGATGGATCATACTCTTGCCAACATGAAAGAGTATGAATCGGGCGGCGGGATTTGACTCGGAATAAAACCCGCTGTCGCCCTTTTATTGACGAAGGTAACTTGAACCAATAATACTTAAATTATGGCTAATATTTCTAATGCTGATGTCGTATCATTTGAAGGTAAAAACGATCCTGGGGTAAGCTCGAATAAGCCAGTTGAAGATATTGAAGTCAAAGATGCACAAATGATCTTTCATTCTGCCTGGCATGAATTAGAGAAAGAAGTTGGTACAGAAAACCTTAAGTTTCCTGCTGAAATTTTTTGGCTTAATGGTGCCCCAGGCGCCGGCAAGGGTACACAAACTGCATTTATTATGGAATTTCGTGACCTTACGGAAAAACCAATTGTGGTAAGTGAACTTTTACAATCTCCCGAGGCAAAGAAAAAAATTGATGCTGGATTGCTTGCCGGTGATAGGGAAGTTACTAAACTCGTACTGCGTGAATTACTTGACCCTAAGTACGAGAGTGGTGCGGTTGTGGATGGATACCCGCGAACCAAAACCCAAGTGGAATGCTTAAAACTTTTCCATCGGCGATTGAGTGATCTTCGCGGCAAGTACTTGGGTACTTTCCAGGAATCTCAATTCCCTAAACCAAGGTTTCATATCATTATGCTTTTCATCGATGAAGATGAGAGCGTCCGAAGGCAGCTTTTGCGGGGAGAACGTGCAATTGCACACAATAAAGAAGTCGATGCTTCTGGGGTCGGAGAAAAGTGGGAACTTCGAAAGACTGACTTAGATGATGCTTCAGCTCATAAACGTTACAAGACATTCAAGGAATCGACCTATGATTCATTAACCACACTTCGGGAAGTATTTCATTACCATTTCATTAATGCCCACGGAACAATTATTGAGGTTCAACAGCGAATTATCAGTGAATTAAAATATCAAAGTTCACTGGAGCTTGATCAGCCAACTTATGACAGAATATCTTCTATCCCATTAGCGGAACAATTATCCCTTCATGCAAGGCAGATACTGGTAAATCGGTTGGATTCCTACGAGAAGTTTCACTCCGAATTATTCGACCGTGTAGTTGGGTTAATTAAATCAAAATTCATTCCCATTGTAGAAAAACACTCAATTTCCGGCTTAGCATATATTAACTCAGAGGATGAGGTGCTTGATGATCCATTGGCCATCACCATGTTAATTGATGTATTTACTGAGCGTGGATTCACTGCGGTAGTGGATATACGCAAGATGGAAGTGCCTGCCCGCATCGATCCTAAGTCATACGAGATAATTAACCGGGTAAAAAATGTCTACCGCGTGAGAATCAACTTCCCAGGATCCAAGATTCGTCGGGGCTGATACTCATTTTTATCAATTTACATACAAAATTTTTATGGATTCCAGGTACCTAACACTTGCCCGCAACCTTGTCTCTCACTCCGTTGACTTACAACCCGGAGAAAAAGTCCTCATTCATGCATTTGATGTGCCTGAAAACATGACCATTGCTTTATTGCGTGCTGCAAGAGAACAAGGGGCTCATCCCTTCGTGCAATTACAAAGTGAGAGAATTTCGCGGGAGTGCGTATTGAACGGACAAGATCCACAGTTCGAGTCATCATTAAAATGGGAACTTGAAAGAATGAAGGAAATGGATGCATACATTGCCTTGCGTGGATCATCTAATGTTTTTGAAACCTCGGATCTTCCCTCTGTCGATGTCCAGCGAGCAATGAAGATTTTAAAACCTGTTCTCGACTGGCGAGTCAATAAGACAAAGTGGTGTGTCCTGCGCTGGCCAACTCCATCGATGGCACAACAGGCAAAAATGAGTACGGAAAAATTTGAAGACTTCTACTTCAATGCCTGCTGCATGGATTACGGGCGTATGAATAGAGCAATGGATGGATTGGTCCGGCGGATGAGAGATGCCGATAAAGTTTCTATTACTGGTCCAGGTACAGATTTAAATTTCTCGATAAAAGGAATAGATGCAGTAGGTTGCGGAGGCACTCACAACATTCCAGATGGTGAAGTGTTTTCATGCCCGGTCAAGGATAGCGTGGAAGGACATATTTCCTACAACACTGACACCATTTACCAGGGAACCTCTTTTTCGGGCATAAAATTACATTTCAAAGAGGGTATGATCGTTAAAGCCTCTGCAAGTTCAAATCAGGAAAAGTTAAATGAAATCCTAGATTCTGATAATGGAGCACGATTTATTGGAGAGTTTGCCATTGGTTTTAATCCTATGATTAAAGAACCCATGCTTGATATATTGTTTGATGAAAAGATTGACGGGTCCTTTCATTTTACACCTGGCCAGGCATACGAAGAGGCTAATAATGGGAACAAGTCCCAGGTCCACTGGGATATGGTGTCTATTCAACGCCCAGAGTGGGGCGGGGGGGAAATTAAGTTTGATGGAGAATTAATTCGCCTTGATGGCCTGTTTGTTCCTGATGACTTAAAGACACTCAATCCAGAAAGCCTGCTTTCCCAAGATAAATCAATATAAGATGGATCGATTTATTGAGTCTCTGCCCAAAACGGAGACTCATTTGCACATTGAGGGGGCTATCCCCTGGGAGCTTTTTCACGAACGCTTTCCTGGGGAATTTGAGGAAGTTCCCAAATTTCAGGAGCCTGATTTTCGTTATGATAATTTTCGCCAGTTTGAAGAAATTCTGATTGATCATGCATTACGCATAATCAAAACACCTGAGGATTATGCAGAGATTGCTCAAAAAGTTTTCGCAAGATTGCTCGCACAGAATGTTGCTTATGTTGAGACAAGTTTCCATGCTGGAATAATTGAATTCATCGGTCTCGACGGTGAAGAAATAATTCGTGCCATCCGTTCGGCGGTGCCGGCAGGACTGGAGGTTCGTATATTTATGGGCATGAGTCGCAATTCTTATTCAGATCACCTTGGCAAAGTACTGGATCGTGCGGTTGAAAGCTGGGAAGGCCTCCATGGGGTTGATCTTCATGGTCCCGAAGACTTACCCGTAGAGGAATGGGTTCCGCGCTTGTGGAGTGCCGCAAAAACGAATGGACGTATAATTAAGGCTCATGCCGGCGAATTTGGACCAGCTGAAAATGTAAGGTGGGCTGTTGAGGATTTAGGGGTCAGAAGAATACAGCACGGCATTAATGCATCACAGGATATTGAGGTAATGAAGTTGCTTGCTGGAGAGGGCGTTGTCTTGGATGTCTGCCCGATAAGTAATTATAAATTGAGGGTTTTTGATTCTTGGGATCAATATCCAATTAATGAATTTATAGAACTCGGCATTCCCTGCACATTAAGTACGGACGATCCTTTATCCTTTGGAAATTCCCTTAATGAAGAATATCAATCCCTTTACAAAAACTTAGGACTTACGGCAGATGAACTTGCCCTATTTGCAAAAAATGGTTTCGAGGTTGCCGACTTAATGACGGATCAACGAAATGATTACTTGGATCAAATTGATCAACTTTTAAAAAACGAAACTAGGCAGTCTTAGATGAAGGACATCTTTATTTGCCCCGAAGGGCTTCATGGGCGAGCAGACAAGATTCTTGCACAAAAATATGCCGAGTTTAGTCGATCATTCATCAAGGAGTCTATTGAGGACGGTAATATCGTGCGCTTAGATGGTTCACCGATTGAACCGAAATCCAAGATCGGTCCTGGGGATCACTTAAAGGTCAACTTAACTCGCCCCCCGAGCGATGAACTTAAGCCCTATATTTATGATCTTTCGGTATTATACGAGGATGACTATATAATTGTCATAAATAAAGATGCAGGGATGGTTGTTCATCCGGGCGACGGCACCGATGATCGCACTTTGGTGCACGCTCTGTTAAATCACTGCCCAGGGAATTTATCTCCTATTGGAGCACCTCTTAGACCGGGCATCGTTCATCGACTGGACAAAGAAACGAGTGGTGTCATGGTGGTAGCCAAGACAGAACCTGTACATCTTTCGCTTGTCGACCAATTTACAAAACGGGAAACTCGTAAATTATATCAAGCAATTGTATGCGGAGAAGTGAATGAAGTTGGAGAATACAATCAACCGATCGGTCGCCATCCAACAGTTCGTGTAAAAATGGCAGCTATGGATAAAGGAAAATCAGCTTTGACCAGATGGAAAAGAATACAGGCTTTCGGAGATAGATACTCTCATGTGGAATGTGAAATCCTGACCGGACGAACCCACCAAATAAGGGTTCATTTTTCGGCTGACCGGCACCCATTGGCTGGAGACAAAACTTATGGGGGGAAACAAAGTGCAAGAGATAATAAATTATTTAGTCGCCTTATGCTGCACGCTTGGAAACTAACCATTTACCACCCAGTAAAAAAGGAGCCAATTAGTTTAACTGCACCATTGCCCCCTGATTTCCAGAGGTGCTTGATGGTTCTCAGAACTGATGAGGATGGTTGATTATTCTCTGCTCAATAAGGCACCGGTAATTAATTCGTAAGCCTCATCAATATCATCCACAATATGAAAAAGATTCACATCCTCAGGTGAAATGACTCCCCATTTAATAAAATGGTCAAAATTGATCAATCCGTCCCAGAATTCTTTACCAAATAAAAAAACAGGCATTTTCTTGTGAAGTTTATTAGTTTGAGAAAGTGTCAATGTCTCAAATAACTCATCCATCGTGCCAAATCCTCCAGGAAATACCACAATTGCTTTTGCGTGATAAAGAAAATAAAACTTCCGTAAAAAAAAGTAATGAAATTCAAAAGACAGATCAGGGTCAGCGTATTCATTAACCCCTTGTTCAAAGGGTAAACTAATGCCAAGTGCAATTGATCTCCCACCAACTCTGCTCGCTCCTTTATTCGCCGCCTCCATCATTCCCGGCCCACCTCCAGAGCAAATATAATATTTTTGATCAGAAGGATTGTTTTCTGACCACTGAGTAAGTTTTTCAGATAATTTAACTGCCTTATCATAATACTCGGAGAGGCGGGAAATCGCTTTAAGTTTATTCAATCTAGTAACTTCATCGCTCGTACGGCTTCCTTCATCTGGCAATTGCGAAAGGAATTCTTCATATTCGGCATCTGCTATCCCTTTAGGCTTGGGGCGGGCAGACCCAAAAAAAACGATTGTGTTATCTACGCCCTGTTTACTTAGCCTGGAATCGGGTTCAAGAAGCTCACAAAGCACACGCACTGAACGTGCATCATGCCCATTTAGAAAATCTTTATTATCGTAAGCTTTATTCGGGTTATTTGACATAACTGAAATCATGTGGGCTAAAAATAAATTGAAAAGGTAAAAGAAAAAATGAATTACCGTTAAAGTTATAACTTAGATTTCCGACTATGCATAGTAGCCACAGGGACGTGGCCCCAAAATATGATTCGATCCACAGGAGGTAGATTGGAGTCAGCGATTTCCCATCAGGGACAATTATAATTCACGCTGTGACAAACTTTAATAAACCTTCAAATTATAAATCGACTTTAACGAATACTTCAAACCAACTGGATGTTCAACCTGACAACATTATCGCATTTCCTGCTAGTCCTCGGGCATCTGGTTGCTCTCATCAGGAAGTAGGGCACTGGGTAGACAGGCTTTTAAGCCTTCCTGAGTCTTCTAACCAAGCAACTTCTTTGGAAAAGGATAGTGTCTCTGACCTTGCTGAATTATTAGTAGAGAATGGTATTGTTTAGTGAATTCTATAAAGTCAATAGCTCTAACCATTAGCTTGCTTATTTTCTTGCCTGTTCTCATTTCTTGTAATGACAAGGATGAAGCGGAAAATACTCGCGATAGTAATTCCTCTGCTGATCTTACAATAACTGAACCAGTCATTCTTTCATATAATGAAAAAAATAATGAAATCTTGCATATGGTTCATTCACAATTCGAAAAACCATTAGCAAGCTACCCGATCATTGAGCTTTCAATGGCTTCATACCAAAAGGATGGTTTACTTTACAGGAATGGCGTGGATGCCCCCTTCACCGGGCAAGTAATTAAGCGTACAGAGGATGGGAGTATATCTATGCGTACATCTTACTATGAGGGTATTCCTCACGGGAAAATGGAAAGATTGACTCCGGAAGGATATTCTATGATGGAAGCAGTCTTTGTTAATGGCTGCCTTTTCGGAGTCAGATCCGTTTGGTGGGACAATGGAGCCTTAAAAGAGGAAGAGAACTGGGATGGCGGGACCTACAAGGGCAAGAAGACTTGGGACCGGCAAGGCAGATTAATCAGGAGTGAAGTAGTTCCTGGCACATAATTGTCAGGATTTAATCTACCTGGGCATCCATGATCCTGTCCAGGTATTGCCCAAAATCTCCTGCACGAATGATGGACAGATTTTTAACAATATTATTTCTTTCTATTTCCCTAAGGGCATGAAAAGCAAGATCTGACAGGTCATCTGGACAGACAATCGAAAGGTACTTCGGTTTAAACTTTTGATTTGATGCGGTTAATAAGTTGATCAAACTTTCTTTTGATTCATCGTCCCATGAGTTCCTGACCTCCACTCCTAGTTTTAGAGATGGAATCCATATATCACATTCATCTGTCGAAAACTTGCAGACAGTAGGAATTCCACGCAACTTGAGCTTGTGTTCACATATATGAATTAAGTCCATGATTGTTGCCGAGTACCCCAAGAGAGATTCTTTCTCACGAGAAACCAAAGAATTTAGATACTCTACAATGTCACCGCGGTGCAAAACTTGGATACGCTCAAGAGCAAACCCTCTCAATTTAGGATCTGGAAAGAGAGTGGAAAGTGATAAAGTTGAACGAGCAAGGCCACTTCTAGTTAGCTTTGTCTCTCGATTGGCCAGCATGCTAACAAGGTCATCCGGCAACTCAATGGAATGAACCCTGAGATCGTAGTTTCCGTGACTGTTTGATAATTTGACAAGTTTTTCCCTAATCCATGTCGCTAGCAACATCGCATCGGCATTGTCTTGGTAACCATTTGCTGAAATTAAGGCAGACTGGGTTATGAAATCCTGGAAAGGTTTTGAATCCTGATTGTAGAGATCGGGATTGTTTTTGACAGAATGAATGAATTCTTCAATTAACTTTTGATCATCAGTCCAATCTCTTCTTCTGCGATGAAAAATTGGCACGCCCAACTTAGAAGCACTTGGTTTATTGGGAGTACAGGAGTTCGGTGACATAAAAGTTTAATCTCATTTGTAATCGTTGAAAAATTTAGTTCAAGATACTAATTTCTACAAATATAACAATCATGGTTTAATGCTCATTTATTCAAAATTACTTAAGTTATCTTGTTTTCTCTGCCTGTATGCACAGCATTTTGGTTTCGCAAAAGACCAGAATGCTTCCAGCCAGGGGGGGGAAATTATTCGCGTCCTGAAACCTGGAGTAGTCGATTATCAGACAGACCGCTATCTCCTTAGGTTGCGTGCATGGGGGGTTGGTTTCCCTAAGCGTGACCAACCTGGTTACAATGAGGCAATTTCTTTTACAGAAAAACATTTAATTGGCACAGATACATTGGTTGATATCAAGCGCGAATTTGATCAAGAAAACCTTAAGGTTGCAGATATAAACTTACCGCTATCGTCTACTACCTTTAGCAAACTTGCCATTAGTGAGGGCATTGGTTGGCACTTAGAAAAGGAAACCAGCAGGTATGGTTATTTTGTTATGGCAGAGCTAAAAGCAAAAAGAAGGAATTTAGGGATTTGGGCCGCAAATTATAACTACCAATCAACTAATATTCTTCCTAATATTGCACCAAGTTCCCCTCTTTTGCCAAAAATAATGGGTGGTAGTAATGTGCTGCCTACTATTCGTTATTGGGTAACAAGTTTTGGCAAAATCCACCGTCCAAGTTGCTCGTTTTACGAGCGAGGCAGAGGTGAGTTAAGTAGTCGACCAACGGGAGTTGATTGCAGAATCTGTGGAGGAGCAAAAAGGTAAGGATACCCAACTGCTCATCAGACAGGCAAACTATGAAAGAATAGCCTCAGATAGCTCGTCTTTAGATTTTAAACCAACGATGGTTTGTGAAAGTGATCCATCTTTGTAGAGGAGAAGGGTGGGTATGGACTGTACACCGTTTTCCTGAGCCAAGTCGGCATTTTCATCAACATTCACTTTGTAGATATCTACCTTGTCAGATAACTCGTTATTAAGTTCATCCAGGACAGGGCCCAGTGCTTTGCAAGGACCGCACCAAGGTGCCCAGAAATCAACAAGGACAGATTTTGATGTAATTGAGGTAGCTTTTTCGAAGCTATCTTTATTTAAGTTAATTAAGTCACTCATGGGAAGGATTTAGGTTGTTACGATTTAAGAAAAACAAGGACAGATAGTGTCACAGCTCCACCAAATACTAAGAGATCTAAGAGCAAAAAAATGATGCTTGGTTTTTTCTTTACTGCAACGGAGGGTGGATTCCCTCCTTTACTTTTTTTCTGCTTTTTTGATTTACTATTAGGCTCAACTTCATCGGAGGGTTCCTCCTGCGTCGGTGCAACAGGTGGCATAGTGCCTGGAGGGGGGGCAGGAGTTGGAGGAGCGGCAGGAGTTGGAGATGCCGCAGGAAGTGGCATGGGGGCGACTGGAGAAGGGGCAACTGGAGCACCAATGGATGAGGGTGGTGATGCCGGAGGGGCAGGAGCAGAGGGGGCGACTGGAGGCGGAGATGCTGGGCCGGCGAACGGAGAATTAGTGACCTTTAATTTAGGCCCACCAGCAGTGGGGCTTAAAGCTGGTGCACCAGGAACTTTGAGTTTAAGGGCGGGTGGTGGAGTGGGGGGCGTGCCTGGTTGCGTCATGTCTAAGAAGGTGCAAGAGGTTAGGAAGAAGTGTTTTTGGCAATTAAGTCAGACAACTCATCAGGTGAAGCATCTTCGAGGACTTTTCCTTTGATTGACAAGTCCTCCATAGTCTTTAGCAAAGTCTCAGTCATTCGGTCGTGCGTTTCTTCAGATCCGCCAAGTATGGAAAATTTGTCAGCTTGAGTTATTCGTTTGTGACCGTCGGTTGAGTCTAGGCCAACACCCAAGAGGTGGGCCATTACCTTGGGGTCTTTATACGGTATTTGAGGCATGAAATCTCTGTTGCTCATTGTTCTATATAATTAAGTATCTGCAAAGTAGTCAATCTATCAAAGAATTGCCTATCCCCAAGCACTCAAGCAATTAGAAGTTAGCTAGCCTGATACCAAAATTTAATGCCAAATCATTTTCCTTACTGGTACCCTTACGCTCGCTGAGCGAGCACTCCCACACCCATGACCACCCTGGGCGAAAAGAAACCCCTAGACTCCAAAGGGGTAAACTTTCTTTTTTTATATCGTAGGTAATAGTAGCGGTTGCTCTTAATTTTTCGTTCAAAAGCCTAGTAGTTTCAAATTGTAAAAACTCTCCTTGATCAAGGTAGTGATAGTACGAGATACCGGTTTCCTGAAACCGACCATCAAGAATATTAATTCCTGCTCCCTGCCTGTAGTTCTTACCTGACTTCGGGTCAAGTTTAGACCTGATTGTCAAGTCAACCCAGGGTGCAGGAGTGAAGGAAATTTCGCTGTAAAGAGGGTGGGTTTCCTTTTCCGGAAATCTGTTATTTTCCCAAATGTCATAAAAGAAGCGAGCGGATGCTAGCTTCCGATAGCCTTTGCCCCATTTCCCTGACCATGCATTCATCCAACCTAGACGAATGACCTCAGATTGGTTAATTTTGCCTGATTCCCTGTCCTCTAGAAGGCTACCGGGTTCGAGATTGATGTTTTCCATTGAGTAGAGGGCACTAGGCACAAGGAAGTCATCGCCACCACTCAAACCTACAACCCGGCGATGCCCTAAAGAAAAGCTCATCGTATGGGCAATCTCTTGGAGTTCCCATGTTTTCGATTCAAAACTGTGCTTTCCTTGAAAAGTAACAATCAAGTCGTTCCCCCATTCACCAAGCGTCCGTGACTGCCGGCCGCTAGCAAAGCGATAGTTTTGATGCTTGGTGGCAAGAGAAGGCAGATATTCGATGCCCTCTGCAATAGTCAGTTTGTGCTGCACTTGGTAACCTAAGTCAAACCCTTCCATTGATTGTTCAGTATTACCTGTATTACTGATGATCGAGGAGTCAGCATAGTTAAGACCTACTGTATGATAGGTGCCGTAAAAAGGGAATGGACCTGAATGAATATTGATTTCAGGAGAATGCCTAACCATCCCTTCATGTTTGTTAACCTGTTCGCTTGAAAAAATGGAAATGGAAAAACTTTCTCCTTGATAAGAGAATTCACCGTAGGACTCATTCCATTGATTTCGCTCAAACTGATTGAGCCGATAATCCCGATAAACCTCGGAATCAGAGTCCCACTCCGTCTGAATAGCAAACCTAAACCTTTGGTTTATTCTATGTAATGAAGAAAGTCGCAAGAACCCGCGGTCTTTACTTATCTTTCGCCCCCTGTAATCCAAGCCTATATCATCTCCTTGATCCTGAATCCATCCTGCCTTAATAATCGAATCAGAGTAACCATCACCCTGAGTAGTCATCCAGGTAGCATCAGGAGAAATAAAAAACCCTCTCTGTCGGTAAGCAGTAAGCTCTAAGTTCCCACTTAACTCCTGAGATCTTTTTTGCCCAAACACAACCCCTGCGTACCAACCAAGAGGGGATTGTTTGCCTGCCCTCAAGCGGGGTTTTATTAAACTCTGGTCATGCGAAAAAGAAAGATCAGGAAAATTGACAGAAATATTATTGCGAAACAAAAGACTAGGTTCTCGAAGGGCGACGAGGCTTGAATTCTTATCGTACTGCAACATCGAAAAACTAAGTGCGGGATCCATCACATGGGGTTCAAGCCAATATGCTTCAACTTCAGAAAAAGAGGTCATTCCATCCTTTTGCGTTATTTCGCCAGCATCAAAAACGATTGGACCAATTCCTCGCCGTACTCCAAGTGCCTCATAAGATCCCGAGTTCAAATTGTATGAAAGTTTGTCGGCGAGCATTCTAGTTTCGTTAACTGTCATCACAACTGAGCCAGAAGCTTCAATCTGGTTGATCGATCGATCCCACCGCATCTCATCAGCCAGCAGGATCATACTGCCAGAACGAAGGCGAGCACTACCGGAAGCCACAAGGGTCTTATTTTTGTCAAGGTAGACAATTGGATCGTCACATTCGAGGAAGTTGTCGGGGTTTATACTTACCGCTGAGGCATGGGCATGCGTGAGAGCATGCCCAAGTAAACCGCAAATTATTAAAGCTCGAACCCCCTAGCCAAACCATGCCAGCACATGGCCTTCTGCCAAGAAAGAAATAATCAAATTCCTTATCGTTATTGCTTTATTTTAAGTTCAGTTCACAAAAGTAGGAGGTTATGATTATAGGCACCAAGGAAATGGAATCCATTATGAATGGGTATACTCACAATCCACATCAGTGGCTTGGCATGCACAAAGTAGATACGACAGGTGAATGGGTAGTTCGAGCCTGGGACCCAGGTGCGACTTCTATAATGTACCTGGATAAAAAGACGGGGGGGTGCCACACGATGGCACGCCTTCATAACGACGGCTTCTTTGAACTCACATTAAAGGAAACCGATGGTGAACTTAATTACACCTTTCTCTCCAGTTATCCCAATGGCGAAAGAGAATGGATTGATCCTTATCGCTTTTTACCATCGGTTTCCAATCTTGATATGGAAGGTTTCAATGGAGGATGGGACAGGCGCCCTTTTAAGCGATTGGGGGCGATACCTCGAGTGATTGAAGGCGTGCCAGGGATTGGCTTTGCCCTTTGGGCACCTTCAGCCAAATCTGTGCATCTTGTTGGAGACTTTAATCATTGGAACAAGTCGTCTCTCCCCATGCGCTCCCTGGGAAGTTCTGGTTGCCGTGAATTGTTTGTCCCATATGCCAAAATTGGTGACAAATATAAATACCGAGTTCAAGGTGCTGATAATGTCATCAGAGAAAAGACCGATCCTTTTGGTTGGCGCTTTGAACCTCCCTGCGGAAATGCATCCATCATAGATGATCATTCTGCTAATCGTTCATCGCTACTTGAATTAAGAGGAAAAAACCCTCGCCAGTTGCCCCTTTCTGTATACGAAATGCACCTTGGTTCATGGAAGAAGGATCAACAGAACTCGCAACCTCTCTCATATGTTGAATTAGCAGCCGAATTACCTTCCTACTTAAAAGACACTGGATTTACACATGTAGAGTTCCTTCCTCCGAGTGAGTATCCATACGGTGCATCATGGGGCTATCAAGTAACTGGTTACTATGCACCTACCTACAGATACGGGAGTCCTGAGGATTTTTCATATCTTTTACAGAAGATTCAATCCATGGGAATTGGAATCATTATTGACTGGGTACCCGCTCACTTCCCCGCAGATGAATTCTCACTTGCTAGATTTGATGGCACATGCCTCTTCGAGCATGAAGACCCCCATAAAGGCAAGCATGCGGAATGGGGGACCCTCTGTTTTAACTACGGTCGAGCTGAAGTCCGAAGTTTTTTAATTGGAAGTGCTATCGCTTGGTTAGATAGATTTGGCATAGATGGCTTTCGTGTTGATGCAGTAGCCTCAATGCTCTACCTGGATTATGCCCGTAAGGATGGAGAGTGGTGCCCAAATAAATATGGTGGCAACGAAAACTTAGAGGCCATTGAATTTATTAAGCAATTTAATCAAGCAATCCACGAGGAATACCCCGATGCCCTAAGTATCGCAGAAGAGTCGACCTCGTTCCCTCAAATCACTAAGCCTCCCCAAACAGGTGGTCTTGGGTTTGACTTTAAATGGAATATGGGATGGATGCATGATGTGCTTGGCTACTTCTCCAAACCTCCAAGCGACCGGCACCATTCACATGACCGACTAACATTTGGTGCCATGTATCAGTTTTCAGAAAACTTCATTCAAGCATTTTCCCATGACGAAGTGGTTCACGGTAAGGGTTCTTTAGTTAATAAAATGAATTTAGCTTACCAAGAGGATAGAATTGCTAACTTACGAGCTTTGCTTGCCTTGCAGTGGACTTGGCCTGGTAAAAAAACTATTTTTATGGGTTGTGAAATCGGACAGTGGTCGGAATGGGACTTTGAGGGTTCCCTTGACTGGGCACTATTGGATTTCCCTTTGCACAAAGGAATACAGAAACTTGTATCTGATTTAAATTATCACTACATCACGCACCCGTCTTGGGCGAAGGTCGATCACGAGGCTGAAAAATTTCACTGGCTTGACTGTGAGGATGCAGCAGGGCAGACCCTTTCCTTTCTGAAGTACGGAAATTACCAGCATGATACAATTCTGGTCGCATGTAATTTTTCGGACAAACTTGTGCACCGGGACTGGGGTTGCCCACATTCAGGATCCTGGGAAGTAATACTGGACACGGACTCCCCCTGCTATTCTGGATCTGGCGAGGCTGGGGGCACTCAGTTTGTCACATTTAATGAGAGCAGAAACCATCAACCTTTTGGACTATCCTTTGCCGTAAGTCGTTGGAGTGTAAGAATTCTTAAATTGGTAAAGAAAGAAAAGTAAATTAGAGCATCCCAGAATCAGCAAAGCTGTAATATCCAAGTTTATTTGGGCAATTCTGGACTTCTCCTATGATCACATGATCGTGGAACTCGATATCAATGTACTTTGCTGCTTCGGAAATCGCACGGGTTACCTTCAAGTCTGATGCACTTGGCGATGGGTCCCCGCTTGGGTGATTGTGTGCGAGGATAACGGCTGTAGACCCATGCCTTATTGCAGGACGAAAAACCTCTCTAGGGTGAACCATGCTCCCGGTTGCCGTGCCCGAGGTGATTTTTTCTAATCGAATTAGTTTATTTTTGCGATCCAGGCAAAGCACCCAGACCTGCTCAACTGACTCCGATCGGCATTCGTGTTGAAGAATTTGCCAAACCTTAAAAGGTTCACTCAGTGGTTCTCCATGAATTCTTGGATCTTTCATCATACGCTTTGAAACCTCGACCTGAACTGCAAGTTGCAAAGCCTTTACCTTTCCAACACCATTGATCTTTTGGAAATCTGACTTGTCCCACCTGAGGAGCCCTGCAAGAGACCCAGCCTTTCGGATGAGGTCATCAGCAATTTCAAGCACATCACAGCTAGATGTGCCTGAACGAATTAATATAGCGAGTAATTCACGATCCGATAAAGCTGCTGCTCCAAGTTTCTCAAGCCTTTCTTGAGGACGTTCCTCTGCAGGCAAATCCTTTAGTTTTTTGGGATAGAAAGATTTGTCGTCCAAACCTAAGCGGGTGGGAGAGTTTATAAAAAGAAGTTATTCAGGTAAATCAATGGTGACGTATGCATCACGCTTCCTTTTTGCAAACCATTTGCCTTGTTCGTGGGATTCGATCTGGGAAGCAAGGATCTTTTCAATCTCGAACCTTACTTCGTCAAGAGGCTTAAGACCCGCTGGGCGCTCATCTAAAAGTGCCAGTATATAATAGGCACTTTTACCAGAATTCTCAATCTTTCCGTCATCCATCCTTACAAGCAAACTGACAGGAAATGGTTTGGATATCTCGCCCTTCTTTAATGCAAACGCCTGGTCCCTGATGGTAGGATTCCTTAATTCAGACCGCTTAACCATTACGCCCCAATCTCCCGCTTTATCCTTAAAATAACTGGTCCCTATCTCTGATGCGATTTGTTTAAAGTCATCCAATGAACCCATCTTGTCCCTAAGCATTTCTGCTTTGACTCGGAGTTCCTCAACCGTCTGAGTGTTTTTGCTTACTGAAAGAATTACTTCGCCTATGCGAATCTCTCTTTCGGTTTGAAACCTCACCTGATTATCTAAGTAAAACTGCTCTACCTTGACCGGGCTTATCTCTTCGCGAGATCGCTTTCTTTTGGCTAGCATATGCATATGGATTATATTCTCTTTGATTTGATCTCTGTACTCTAATTGAGATTGACCGTTGCCCTGCAAAACATCTCTAAAAAGCCTGCGGTCCCCATTGAAATTCTCGAGCAGTTTTTTATTATATTCCTGCTCGATGTAAGCGTCTGGAATAGCCATGCCTTGCTCAGCAAAAGCATCAATTGATAAAAACTTGTCGATCTCACCATTAACAAACTCGTCAGCACGTTTCTTTTTTTCTTTTTCAGAAAAATTCAGGTGGTCCATTTTCCTTTCAATTTCACCCCATGTAATAATTCGATCGTTCACCTTGGCTACGATACGATTAATTTCTACGAGTTCACGATCGCCCGAAGAAAATAGAGTCATGCTACAAATTAATACTGAGAGGACGAACAGGTTAGTTTTTTTGAAAAGAATTCCCATGTATGTAAATTTTGAGAAACGAGATGATTTCCTTCAACTGTAAAATTGTGCTTTTAGCTAAAAGGAGAGGGATTTTCCCTACTTTTCTAACAAACTTGGCTTCATTGTTCGGGCC
>ERZ807291.5657-NODE-5657-length-15575-cov-5.105928_pt1 | contig 15575 bp, 14 predicted proteins | sample MGYA00521257_ERZ807291 | MGnify/ENA primary metagenome ERZ807291 (study PRJEB31413, sample SAMN03169783) | marine metagenome | biome: Marine; feature: Water; material: Subsurface seawater | place: North Sea | collected 2011-04-28 | depth 1 m m ...
CAAAAAACCTAGTGTCAACAAATGTACCCTCAGTAAACCCATTTTCATGAAAAGAGATGTGGCAAGCACCATAGTCGACTTTGTCATTAGTTTTGTGTGCACCTACTAATAACCACCTGGTAACCTGAGGGAAATCCACTTTTAAAATTGTGTTATCCAAATAATCAGTACCAAGTCCATCACTGTCATTGTCAATTGTATAGGCAAATGGGAATCCACTTACTTGAAATTCTGGTGCATGCCCAATGTGAGCGGCCGGCCAACCTAAATTCCCACCAATAATGTTTGTAGTGCCACCATTGTTTGGTGCTTTGTCTCTATCATAATAAGCCATGTTATTTCTCCCAGTTCAATATATCATTTAATATTCTATCCACGCGATCACTTTTGTTAAATACTTTATTTAGTGATGCACTTTCGACATGTATTTCTTTCCCTTCTTTCATCATAAATGCGCCTGGAGTAGATGGTTCTGTCACAAAATCCCAACATATCAATTGAAAGTCGTCCTGTACGTATTGTGCATCACCTTGCTTGCGAGTAGATCCGACGCCTCTCGAAGATATACCTAGGGTAACACCGGAATCGACCAAAGATTTTAAAATTTTTCCGGAAGGAGTATCCAAAATCTCTACTGTTCCGTAACAAACTTCTCCATCAATGTATGCTTCTCGCACAATGTGGGATGCATTTTTCAATTCAACGACAGAAGAGTCAGGGTGGTCTAGTTCACCAAGTGCTCTGTTCTCTGCAATGAATTTTTGATAGTTCCTTACTTCTCTTTCTAAAATATCCTGTGGGTATATACGGCCGTTTTGGTTTAGTGTATTTGCTTTTTGTAGAATACCCTTCATAATATACCGGCCGGTATCACTTCTCTCTTGTAACAATTTCTCACGATCATATTCCCAATTGTTCCATTCAGTAATTAATTTCATTTTTCACTCCTAATTTCATTCGTAAGGTCGACTATCTTAAGGAACTTTGCAAGATTATCGTCTGATATATCGTTTGCATTCACTGCAGTGATCTGTGATCGAACCTCATCGATCTTAGATAGCACAATTTCGTTATCACAAGAGTGCTTATAATTATCGAGGGTTTGAAGAGATCTTTCTTGAACTGTTTCTACAAGGTTGATAAACTTTTGAGGGTTTTCATCGATGAAGATGTAGCTTTTAATTAGTTGCTGCTGTAACAATGTCATTGTCTTTGAGTATTTCTTGTTAAACTTCTCAACCATCAGTTTAACTGCAAAACCATCAACTTCAGGGGCTTTCTCTTGCTCTAGGGTCTTTTCAATTTTTGTCTCCGTAAGGATACTGTGCACAACTGTTTCAAACTTCGAAGTCTTAGCAAAGTCATGACGATCTGAAGGAGACCTCCATGACTCTAAAAGTTGGCCAACGGTGGCTAACTTTGTGTAGTCTTCTATATTCTGTTTCCAAAAGCTTTTACCGAAAGAATAATTAATGTCTTTAATACATTTGTTTTTCTCTCTGTCTAGAACATGTCTATTGTGCCGCTTTGCTGCTGTCTTTGCTTCCCCTAATATCCTTGTTGCCAAAGATCCATCAGCTCCGTATGGCTCAGAAAGTGCAGCAAACAATCGATGCTCTTTATAAAGCTCCGTTCCAACAGAGAAAAACCTTTTAAGAATATCCTGTGCAGTGTTCTGTTTTTTTATGTTGCCTTCGACTAATCCTGCAGCTGCTGTCTTCAACAGCAGAGCATATATAATCCCGACATTTCGTTTTTTATTGTGGGATTTACTCATCATCAATCTCCTCATCAAATTCGTAATCGTAATGTTCTTCAAGTAGGGAAGAATAACTCTCTTCTACTTTTTCTTTCAAAATCTTTCCAATACCTAACTTGCTTGCCATACTCTCTAACATCTTTCGATTTTGTGCGTTCATTGAAGGAACAACCGTTGGTGGGAGAGGATCTTCAGGTGCGTCGTTGTTGTTAAATATGTCTGCTAACTTCAGATCAACACTTTCTTTCGTAAACATATTAGTCGACTTTACTGTATTTCTAAGCCATGACATTTGACCCGGGTCATTCATGGTGTCCTGTGGCCTAGAGTTTTGAACCATTGATTTAAAGTCTGGCTGGTTTAGGATGCTTGCTTTCGCATTAGAGCTTCTTTTCCTAGGCTCTTTCATCTCTTCTCCCCACACATTCTTTTTAGTATTAGATTCTGGTTTGATAGCATCAGCCATGGCTGAGATTCTTGCTAAGTCAATTTCGTCTTCAGAAAGTTCTTCACCATCAAATGCATCCGCTTCTCCCAAACCAGGAATTGCTTGGATAAGTGAGCTAGGATTTCCATCAAGCACCTGTGATCCTGCAGCCTGTGTTGGAACATCACTTGCGAACAAGTCATCTCCACCAGAGTCATCTCCACCCTCATCACTTGCACCAGTCGCTTCAAGTTCTATATCAGCTAATTTTTCTCTTAAGAGGTCATCTGCAATATTATCAATATCATCTTTTGAAAAGCCAAATATGTTTCGATATATCCAAGTCTTTGAAACCATTCCCTCAGGGGCACTGCCTGCTATATCAAATTTTGTTTTGATTAGCTCAAGCTTCTGCTGTTGTGCTAGCGATGAAGGGTTTGAAAGAGCTAACCTAAAATTTAATAATTCTTCTTGGTCATATCCGTGTGCATATAAATGGATCATTGCAATCTTGTTAAGCTCTGCAACAATAGTCTTTTGAATTCTTGCAATAGCTCTAGAAAATCTAATGTCCTCTTGAGCTAGAGTTGCTTTTGACCCAATATCTTCATCATAACCTAGATAAGCTTTAGGGATCTTAAGTGCTGCAAAAAGCTTCTTCTGGATATACTCTACATCTTCAATAGCTGAAGCATTTGCACCTCCAGCAAGGTTGTCAATTCGAGTACCACTGTCTCCACCCCTGACTGGAATGAAGTAGTCTTCATCAACTGCCATAGGGTTATATCGTAAATCTGTTCCACCTGTTCCTTGGTTTACGATTGTGTTACGTTTAAGTGCACTCTTTGCTTGTTCTACGTAATCACTAATATCTTCTGGTGGGACATTTCCAACATCAATATAGAACACTCTTCTTTCAGGCGCTCGAACTACTCTATAGAGCAGCATTGCATCTTCCTGTAGGATAAGCTGACGCCAAATACGCCTTGCTGACTCTAACACAGAAGAACCATATGGTAAAAATGCATCATTACCCAACAATCTAAAATGTGAGATTTGCCAGTTTTCTAGAATTGTATTCCCTTGAGTGATCCATCGGAATCGAACTGCACTAGGATCATCTGCATCATACCCTTCTTCCCTTTCTATTTCAGTAATTGTGATAGGATAAGCATCAACTACACCATAGTCAGGGTGCACATCATTAAACAAGAAGAAATCGCCATACTTTACTAAGTTTCTTGTCCACATTACCAAATTAAAGTTGATATTCAGAGTGTCATAAAACAGTGTTTCTAAAAGTTGTTTTGCTTTACGATCTTCAGAGTAAATGTGGAGGCATTTTCCTTCTACATCACTCGAACAAGTCTCTTCTGCATATATGTCCAAAGCACTTGCAATCTCCGGAGTACTTTCCATTTCCCCAAAGTCAGAATATCTACTCATTCTATCGAATGACCCATATGCTGAGAGCGTTGAATTGTATACATCATTGTGGGATTTCTTAAATAGTTCAACTGCGGAACTTGCTTTTTTCTTCCCTTTTGTGTAATCCTTGACCCTCCTCTTAACTGTTGGGCCACTTCGGAACAGCTTCGTCAACCTATTAAAGAGGTTATCGTTTCTTTCTGCCATATTACCTTCTCGTATGTTATTAAAGATCAATTACGTTTGACCAGTATATGAGGTAATTATACTGCTATTGTAGAATCCTTAAAATATCCAACGAAATTCTTTTGGTTTCTTTCCATATGGGGATTGTTGACCTAGGTGTTGATTGATTACAGAATCTTCAAATGAATTCTTATTAGTGCCGAATGCATTGATCATTGCTTTATTGACATCTTGGCTCTTTTTACCAACTGCTTGAGGAGAAGTGTCATACAACCAGCAGCCGATAGCTAGAGCCATCATTAGATCATCAGTTTTGCCCTTCATTGCTTGAAGTTTTCCTGAATTCCACACAAATGTCTTGAGCTCATTAAAAAATCGAGTTGATCGGATTCTTATTTCTCGATTCCTAAGGACTTCTTCTAATTTTGTAAGGATTTGGCCCCGAGTCTTTGAGTTGGTTTGAAATCCGATTTTACCGATTTCTTGGCTTCCATACATGTAGTTATATTTGTCACTCTCTTTTGCAAACCAAAGGTTAGGGTAGCTTTGCTCTGTAAGTTTCATGATAACAGCATACCCATATGAGTTATTTTCAGGGCACAACAGTGCTTCATTGTATCGGTTTCCTGCCTCTATTAATAGAGATGCAAACTGATCAGGTGGTAATTTACCCTGATATTCTGCAGCAACAGATGATGTTTCTGTATTTAAGACATAGAAAGTAGAGTAATCCTTGGCATCCCCTCGAGCCACATCCGCTGCTACAACGTACTCTACATCTTTCTTTGGGTATTCCCACGTCCAAACATTTTGGCCAGGGCCCCACGTCTCTATGGGATGTTGCAATTGCGCACGGTAATAATCAATATCATCTGGGCGAAGGAAGGTATCTCCAGAAGCAGCAAAGTCACAAAGCAATTCTTGTGCGATTTGTTTCTTTGACATTTGTTTAGATTCTTTTTCGAACCATTGCTCATTACGTTCGGGATGGACATCCCAAGGTAGCTTAATAGGATTGAGATCATTTTCGCCTTTTTCAGCCCCTGTCCATAGGTCATAATATTGGCCACCCACACCATTCGGAGTTGAGAGGATAACTGCATTACCACCTGTTGACAATGTAGGGTATAGGCCTGTCCAAATTACATCAAAATTTCTAACAAATGCAGCTTCATCAACAATGAGCAATGATAGAGCTTCACCACGTCCTGCATCTTCTGAAGTAGGAATTGCTTTGATAACAGAACCATTATTAAATTCAAGCTCAGTTTGATTATTTTTCATGACTGAAGGCATTACTAGCCACTCTGGTAATGCTGCAAGAAGATATTTGCACTTTCTAAACCAGAGCTGAGCAACTTTGAGCTTTGTTGCAATGACAAGAATATTCCTATCTTTTCGAAACAGTGCTAGCCACATTGCATATGCTGCAGTAATAGTGGATATCCCTAGCTGCCTTGACTTCAATATGATATTCATTCTATTTTCTTCGAAAGCTTTTACACAATCTTCTTGGAATGGATATGTCTTAAATAGGCCTGAACCTCTTCCAGCACCATATTGGATATTCACATAATTATTGAAGAAATAAATAGGGTCTTTACCACACCGTAGAATTTCTTGCATACGCTTTTGCTTTGTTGAAAGTTTAGGCATGTATGTTACTTAATTTTATATTCAATTGTGTTATAGTACTTGGCCCTAAGGACTGATGGGTTATGAGAGATAACATCCATATTTGATCTGTGGTTTCCTTTTGTCAATCCGATTGTCTTACCGGATACTTCTTTAAAGTTCGCCTTGATTCGTTTGAGTTCTTCATTGAGGGCTTTAATGCTTATTCCATCCCACTCTTGCTTTGTTGTCTCAATTTGATGTGGATGAAATGTAAGAATTGTTTCAAACCTTACTTCTAATAAGCCATTGCCTTCTGCATCATTTTTGATTTTACAATGTACTCCATGGCCAGCGTCTCGAATGGATGAACGGCCAAAGGTGGTGTCTACTGCTTCATTTAAAGCAACAAGTGAATCATAATCTAACATAAAAAATCCTCCAGATAACAGATATGATCTAATTATACTGGAGGACTAAAATTATTGTGAAGATACTATTGTTTAGTAATCCCAATCTTCTTCATCTTCAGAGTCATCAATTATCTCTATTTCATACCACCTGCCTATATCCGGTGCACCAGTTCTATGTACGTCTTCTAATTCAGGGTGGCGTTCAATGAGGTCAAAAACATCAGGACCGAACATGCTCTCTAATTTATCTTCACTACATTCATGACGGCAGCTTCCATTTTCAGAGCATCTCTCGATATAATTATAAATCTTTTTAGCTTTGGATTCCCCACCCTCACCGCGATTCATGAATCTACCAATGGTCTCATGATTCCCTGCATAGTAATCTTCTCGATCTGATTCTCTAATCAAGCCTCTACGCTTCAATCGAGAGTATTCTTCCCGAATAATTCTTTTTAATTGTCTTTTTGTAAGTCTCATTAAGGTCTCCATCCTTTTGCCCATTTCTCTTGATTTGGGTATCTGTATTTAATATCACACTGAAGGCAGCAGCCATGTACATGAAAATTACTAACATCTGCACGAGCCATGAAAGCAATATTGCACACTGGACAATCTTTAGTGTCTGGCTTATAATTATCTGGTACTCTTATAATCATATGATCTAATTATACACTACTTTACTGTCCTGCCCATTTCTTTCAATAATTATAACATCATCAACATTGTCTTTGATCACATCAACATGGGATATGATAAGGATCAAGCGATAATAATCTTTGAGGCGATGCAGCAATGATGTCACTGCTTCGACATTTTCCGCATCTAAAGCACCGAAACCCTCATCTACGATAAACATATCGGATTTGGAAAGGTTCGACACATTCGAAAGTGCAACACGAAGGGCCATCGAACTCACCATCTTCTCCATACCAGATCCACACTCTAGAGGCCGCCTTGTATCTCCGTAATTAATGAATAAGTCAGTATTCTTTTCATCAACCTCTAACTCAATAGTGAAACCTGTAACATCCCTAAGAATCTTATTGAGCTCCGCATTGATCAAGGGTATTTGTTTTGTCATGACAAACGTAGGTATACCTCTCCAACCAGTAGCCCTGAGTAGGAAATCATATACTTTCCATTCACCTTCTAATGTTGTATATTGGTCACGATCCGATTGTAGCTTTTCAATTCTAGCTTGTGATAATCCTACACTTGAAGCGGTTGAATATAGTTCCCTCTCTATATGCTTTAGTTGATTGCGATAACTAGATACAATTTTCTGCAGCTCTGATATACCTTCACTATCATTATCTTGCATCTTTAACTTGAGAATTGCCACTTCTTGCTCTAAGGCCTGTATATCAGACTGAGATCTATCAATCCTCTGCTTTGATAATTCTATCTGCCCTTCTAGTGATGACTTTCGAAACTCTAACGTCCCAATCTCTTTGACTAGTCTTTCATATTTGGCCAATCTATTTTTGAGATCTTCTTCTGCTAGCTCACTTACTTGCTCTTCTAAGGATGTGTATTCTATATTTAATTCATCGATCCTGGCTTGCTGGGCTTGAATCAAGCTCTTATTTTTGTGAGAATCACTGATGAATTTACAGGTTGGGAATGAATCACCACATGGCACTTCTTCTAGTAGTTGTACTGATCGTTGTTGTGTCCTTAGTACATTCAATTCAGTTTGCAGAGCATGCTTTGTTGTCAACAATGTGTTTTGTAGCGACTTATAAAGTTCAACTCGCCTTTGGATACTTTCAAGTGGAAACTTTTGCCGGAATGTTTCGTATTTTTCAATCTTTGTTTGAACTTGATCTATATCTTCTTCGAAAGATCTAAGTGTATCTACGGTGCTTGATAGAGTTTTTCGAAATTTTTCAAGTTGTCTTTCTTTCGTTAAAAACGTATTTGGGTCGATATATTCATCTTTTGAAGTATTTGAGATATCAATCTCAATAGATCTTATCTTTTCGTTGATTGTGTCTTTTTGAGTATCGAGATCTCTCTTTTTCTCTTCTAAGTCTCGAATCTTATTTTGATGTTGAGATATTTGACCATCCCAATCTTGGGCCCCTCTTTTAATAAGGGCTTTGACACCGTCAGCTTCTGACTTGATAATCTTATACAGGTCATCAAGAATATCCAAGCCCATGAAAGAAGACAAGAGCTTCTTTCTATCTGTTGATCCCATCTTGATGAATGCATTCATATCACCCTGTGCAGCAAAAGTTGTCATCATGAATTCATCTGGACTACCAATCAAGTCTTTTACATCTTTCTCAGTCTCTCTCCTTTGCTCTCCAGATAAGTCAGCTAAGACTTCTCCGTCAGAATCCAACGAGAATAGGTTGAGATCGGTCTTGGCGCCATTTGTTCCATTTCGACGAGATATATATCGTTTTGACATCCTCTCCAGCCTGTATGGTGCACCATCAACTGTGAACTCTAAATTTGCAGATCCCCATGATTTTCTATAGTTCACAACATGTGCATTTGTTGTCAAGCCCCTATCATTTGAATTATAGAGGCTGTACATTAATGTCCCCGGGATCGAAGACTTACCAGCACGATTAGGGCCGAACAGGCCGACCAAGCCATGAGTTTTACTAAAGTCGATGACATTATCTTCTCCATATCCAAATAAGTTTGAAAATTGTAATTTACGGATGCTCCACCGCTTGCCTAAGGACTGAGACCTTTCTAGCTGTGGCACTGTTGCATCAATGACTTTATCAACTTCTTCCCAAAAATCACTAGTATACAATTCATCACTCGCATACTCTCGAAGAAGCTCTTTATGTACTGCAGGTTTCGATAAATCTAAGACTTCAAGCTTTTCCGTAATTTTTGCTGCAACGGTAGGAGATGCATTTTTGTTATCTACTTTATAAACAACTTCTCGGGCTTTTAATTCTCTTCGCAGTTGTCCTGATAGCTTGTGTTGTGTCTTTGGATCAATTACCCTAGAAGATCGTATACGATATTTACCACCAGATGGATGAGCTTGTATACAAAGGCCAATAGTAGTATTAACATCTCCTGTCCAATCAACAGTTACAAATGGATGGTTATTCAAAACAGGATGAAAATCAACACCCCAAGAGTCTCGAGACTTAATATCCCATAACAAAAATCCTTTTTCACCAGACTCTCCATAGTTCTGCATTATTGTTGAGCCTGGATACATTATTCTAGGCTTCTTCTTTCTAATTCTTGGCATGAAAAACCTCCAGTAGTTCTTAGATATATTATCGAATTTACTGGAGGATTACAATTTAATTTTAACTATATAGGATTGCAATAATTAGGAGCTATCCATTGCTTCTATAATTTCAGCTACAGTTCTTTTGATTAGGTTTTTTAGTATTTTTCATTTAGTTTCATGTTTGTATATTACCTTAGTATAAAAGAACTTATATGGCAGATATGTTCTAATTTAGTATAATTCCCACCCATCTAAAAGATATTGGTCAAGTTCATCACTCTCAACCTCTTTATATGACCAGTCTTCATACAATGTTTGCCTTTTATGGATATCACCAAGCAGAACATAATCAAAATGCTTGTAATCTTTAATATTTGCTTCACCTTCTAAAGCCCAGTTAGTATCAGTATGGCTACCCCACATGGCACCATGAAACATCGCAATGTTGATCTTACCTTCGACAGGCTGTACTTTATCGTAATTCTCTTCATCAAATGGAGAGAAAATACACCACAACACTTCAGAATTGTATGGATCTTCATAAACACCCGAATCCTTGTAGAGATGTACACGTGGCAGGTTCAGAGCTCTGAGTATAGGTGAAATAGCATCTTCTCTGTCACTATTCAATATAAGGCCATCATGGTTGCCTAGCATCACATGTACAGGGGCAATCCTAGACATCTCCGTGAACCACCAATTAAGGCAATCAATCAATTCCGGGCTGATACCTTGTGTCTTGCTGTGTACGATGTCTCCAGCTATAGCAAATGCATCCGGTTGTAGTTCCCTAGCTTGGTTGAATAAGTCTTCGAATGATTCTCGATATTCATCATGTCTTGTAAGTCCACGCCAATGGACGTCTGCAATGTGTAAGATTTTCATACTAAAAGTCTCCTATGTCTGTATTAATATAATACCTACATTCGGAGACAATTACAAAGATCCTGAGTTTTAATCCCAGCTGTAATAATTTACATTGAATTTTGTATTCTTTGGTAGTTTTGATAATGTTCCGTCATCTGAGGTGTTGCATATTTTTGCAACTTTGGATAAACTGCTTCATAGAATTTATCAGCTTGCAACGTTTTGACCGTCTTACTCCCGTAAGGCACAAGGACGTTCATGCATTCTACGATTTCATCATGATAATTAGATAATTCTTCTAAGAGAGCAGAGGCTGACATTCCGTCTTTCGTATATTTGTAATTTTTGAAAGGGAAATACACTTCGGCTAATGGCTGAGCCCAAGTAGCTCTCATTGCTCCTTTGCGAATGTGCATTGTTAGATAGATACCGGCAGGAATGTCAGATGCCATTGCATCTGGAAAGACTAAAAGGGCCAAGTCATTGTTCTTTCTTTTTGACCATTGATACCCGTAAGAACCATATCTAAGAACCGCACCATCGGTTTCATATGATGGTGAAAAATCACCCATGCTCTTTTCTCTGAGCCAGCCTTTTTGTGAGGGTAATTGTGGCCATAGCCAATCTCGTTGGCATTGGAAAAACCAAGCGTTCCATTTGCTATAAGCCTGTGCATACCCAGAGGATCCGCTCGATACATAGGGTGGTTCTGCTGGTATATTGGTATTTTCTAAAAGCATCATTCTTATAACTTGTCTTAATTTTTTCATAATTCAATCCACTCTTTGAGTGTAATTATTTCACAAACTTTAAGTTTGTTGGCAATTCTCATATGATAAAGTCTTCTTCTTAAGAATCAGATTTCAATGCGCCAAATTACAAAATTGCATCGTACCATTGGGGCGCATTGAAATCTGAGTAGCCCATATCAGGATCTGCAGCTTGATCTGCTTTAGTTTGAGCTATCTCATGAGGTACAGCATATTTTTCTCGAACATATCCAAGTGCTGCAACAATATCAATACGATTATTATCACAAGCATGCATGAATTCTATATATGTTTCTTTCACTTCGATATTTCTTCTAAACATTGCTAAGAAATGAGTTTGGCTTGTTGCACGGCCTAATCGACTATAGAATGCAGCAACGCTTTCGGGTCCGTACGCTACTATTGTATCATGCACAATTTTATCAACTTGCGCACGAAGATCTGTTGATTCATTGATACTAGTATTGCCTTTTCCGAAAGCTAATCTTGACCATTGTTCTTTTAATAATTTACTCATAACGAATGCTAGCTATTATCCTATGTAGTTTCTTTCCCAGAATTTAGAAAACGATGCAGCTAATCCGGTAGCACATGATGGATCGATAGTATTTAATTCCATCAAAAACTGTTTCCAGCCTTCTGCAGTTGCTTCTGACACTCCAGCATTTCTGTCTACATAGTCTTCAAGCATTTCTTCCCAATCTTGGTATTCATCTGCAAAACCTTCCATTACACAGTCTTGAAGTGGGTAGAATCCAGAACATACATAGAACAAATCTTCTACAATTTGCCTATCACCTGCTTCTAATTCTGCGGTTTCTGATACACACATGTAAGCATCCTCAATCGCATCGTCTGACCATGACCCTTCTTTGATTAACCCTCTACGTTTAAGACGTGTGTATTCTTCACGAATAATCCGCTTTAATTGCCTTTTTGATAAACGCATGTTACATCTCCTTTACTTAAATCTATATTGATTTCACTGTCTAATTATAGAGTTTGTGAGCAATCCAAGAATTATGTTTTCTTTTTGCTTCTTTTATTATAACCTCTTATCTTAATTTTTTCATAATTCACTTCACTCTTTGAGTGTGATTATTTCACAAATTTTTAATCGTGTTCATTAATTTCGTATCTACTGTATATTTGACTTTCTTTTTCATATGCTCGTATACTTCCGATGGAGCAAGGTCACCCCAGTCACAATCTTCTCGGAGGCCATATTGGTCAGTAGTAGGAGGATTAACAAAATACACTTCTTTGTCATATGACATTAATAGATTGGCAATCTTATCCTGTTTATCTTGTGCATCTTTATCTAAAGCTAATATTATCTTCTCCGGATAGTGTATTAGCTTGGTGAACAAAACAGAATCTTTGGACATGTATGAACCTAATAAACATGTCGCATTGATATTCATACATTTAATTAAGTCAAATGGACCTTCAACCAAAGTAATCTGTTCTGCAGACCAATCAATATCTATCTCATTGAATATAACATCCTTCCTAGGAGTTTTTGCATTAATATATTTGAAAGATGGTTCATCATCTACTCTTCGAGCAGTCCAGTAATTGCATTGTCCTGTTTCATCAAAAGAAGGCAGTATCATTCTCCATTTTAGAGAATCAGAAAATCCAACCCTATACCTCCATATCATGTCATCATCCATTCCTCTAGCTTGACAATATCTCCATATTCTTTTAGCTTCCGGGAGATACAAAGAATTCATGACTAGCCTAAAATCTTTTGGAAGTTCTGCTTTTTCTATTTTTTGAGAAAGCTCTTTACGAGAAGTATGATGACCATATTTTGTTGCATACTCTTGAGCTTTTCTTACATTGACTTTTCTTATGAGCCTAGGAATAGATGCACCTTTGAGATCACATACCCAACAATGGAATATTCCTTTTCTTACATTGATATTCATTTTAAGCTTGTTGGGTCGTCGAGGATCGCCACACGAGGGACATCTTACAATGATCTCTTCATCTTTGAGTCTATAGGTATGGAAAACTTGCTTTAGAAACTGTATTTGTGATTGCATGCATTTATAATAATCGATTATGCATAGAATTACAAATGATTCAATTAGTTTGCGGCATTGCCAAATCGAATCCAGCTCGAGCAATCACCCACGCGTCTGTTATATCGGATGCTTCATTTATATAGACTTCTAGGCCCTTTCTCGGTCCACTCTGCAGCACTTTTCGGGGCAGGTCATGAATAACATTGTTTGATACCCAATCGAAGACTTGTTCTTTCGCTGATTTACCTGCTTTCTTCTTAGACTGGACTTTAATCCCACAAGTCTTTCTGGCTGCCGTACAGTTCAAGAGTATTGGCACTGTGCTGAAAGTCTTCTTACAGATAAATTGAACGATACCATTGAATGCAGCAAGCCTCGTAATGGTATAAGCACTTGATGAACCCCTAGACATCTTCTGTGCATATTCTTCGATATACACTTGTGTGATAGGATACTGTTTTGCTAGCTCTGTGATAAAATTTTCGAATTCTTCTCCCTTCTCCGTAAGTTCCTTAACTTTCTTAAGAGAGAGGAAGTCTTTGTATACTATTTGTCCATTATCATTGAGTATTACTGCGCCCACAGTAGAGGTCGAAGCATCTAAGCCTAATATCATATTATCTCCATCGTTGGTGAATTATAACACGAAAAAGTCGAAATTATAATTTTGTAAACCCTCCCGGAGTGTGCCTTATAATTGGGTGTCGCCCAAATTAATCGGAACCGGAAGACCAGAAAGGGAAACATGTTTTATTGAAGAGACTTGCTCTCCGAGGCTTGGTTGGCTTGGCGAGAGAGCTATTAGAAGTCAAGCTTGACCCTATATAAGAACGAGTCGTTCGACCTTTTGTCTATGGGGTTTGCCAAGTTAACTCTAGCTAATACATTCAAATTTTCATCATGAATGTTAACATGTGAAACTACAACAAACCCATCCCCATCTTCATTGGCATTTTCATTGGGCTTCAGAGATTGATACGTAGGATTACTCGATATAGTACCAACTCTTTTATCCATCACAAGATCAAACTGCATTACTTGTAGGTCTTTCTGGCCTTGGAAACTAATCTCAAAATTATCCCCAAAGTGTCCTGATACTAAAGGATGAAAGATACATACACACCCATTTGAATAATCAATATGTCCTACTTTTGATTTTGCTTGCTCCGTACCAAAATATAGTATTCCATTACTGTCAAATAAGCTAATGTGCTTCCCAGTCACACTATTTGTACAAGATATAGAAGTAGAGCCATCTCGAATTTTGGTACCATAGTAGACATTTGGGATATCTAATATTACTGAATGAGGAGGAAGAAAATCAGAGTTAGATAATTTTAAACCGTCTTTTAAAGCATTAGTTGCAACAGCACTATTATACGAAACAACAGTCGTGCCATCATTATCTTCCATTGGAACATAAGCTTTATCATCAAAAGCCCCTTCCCATCCGCCACTTGGTGAATTGCTCGAATATCTTCCCAGCCTCTCTGATGCCAAGTCTATTGCAGTAGAATTATCTATACTAGTGTACCCTTTTTCCAGCCAAGCTTGGTTAGGTCGCCACATGCAAGAGCTGGGTTCAACCAATGTGTTCAAAGATTTAAGCCAATCTAATTTTTCCCAATGGTCAATAAAGTACTGCATTTTATCAGAGCCAACAGTCATACTGTCATAACTGGGATATGCATCTGAATTACTGGAATCTGATATATTCGGATATCCAGTAATAATAGGCCACTGGCCATTAGCATGTTCTTTTAAATACCCAGTTGGAATAATTTGTAGCATTCCTACTTTAAAGCCTACATTAATATCATATGGAAAGTATGAATTTCTAACACCTAGTACACCAACTTCTGCATTTTTATAAAAGCCTTCTAAATCTTCTGCATCTGTATTGCCATGTACCCAAAGTCTTTCCCATATTGGCTCTCTTTGTGCCCCAGTGGATAGATCAAACTGAAAATTGATATGCCATTTATAGTCTTCCTGATCAATAGATGGATTTTCATTCTCTTGGACTAGCTCAAATTGGGTAAGTGCTCGACTATAACAGCTTAATCTTGCAATACTAGATACACATTGGTATTCTACTAATATATCTCTTCCACTATTGTAAGGATTAATATTATTAGCTGTAGTTATACCCTGTACCTCTCCGTAAGTTGCAATCAATTCTTCAATATTGCCAGATGTATCATGGGATACCCAACCACCAACCGATAACATGTTATTAGCAGTTGGACGAGTTGGGCTGTATCCAGTATCTTCGGTATCGAGTATTCCATCGATCCATATATCAAACTTGCCGTTATTAAACAAAGGGCTGTATCTGACAGTCACCCTATGCCACTTCTCAGATCTGAGCACACTGTTTCCTAGGATTGGTGTAGGTGTACCTACATGTGCACTCCATATAGCATCACTATCCCAGTACCATCCTACTTTGTAAAATTGTGGTATACCATCAACTATAGAAGCAGTATCAGGTTCGAGTGTCAATGCATAATTGCCTTCTAAATGAACAATTGTGCCTCTCTCTACCTGTTGTGTACTAGGCTTAATCCATATGTCAATTGTAAAACCTTCTGCTTCACTGATGGTATACTGACCATCATCATTGCTGTACAATAGTACAGGTTTTCTAGAGCCATAAGAATTCAGGGACAATGCATTTCGATTCTCAATGAACCACCCCCAATCTGTCTTAGGCTGGTTGATAAAATCGTAATACATCTTTCTCTGTACGGATGATCCCTTGCTATAGTAGTTATGGTTCGACCGGTACAGTTTGATATCCTTTTTTGCCATATTTCTAGGGTGCATCGACAGATCCGAATAACCTAAAGTGACAA
>ERZ807291.5670-NODE-5670-length-15535-cov-16.450323_pt1 | contig 15535 bp, 16 predicted proteins | sample MGYA00521257_ERZ807291 | MGnify/ENA primary metagenome ERZ807291 (study PRJEB31413, sample SAMN03169783) | marine metagenome | biome: Marine; feature: Water; material: Subsurface seawater | place: North Sea | collected 2011-04-28 | depth 1 m m ...
CGTTGCTCTAAAGTCTCTGGAGACTTAGTAGTCTCTTTAGATTTATTCTTAGACCCTTTGGGTCTGCCTCGACCACGCTTAGGCTCTTCAACCTTCGGTTCAGCTTTAGCAGCTGTAGGAATCTTAATAGATATTAAGATATCCGATGGCACTTGCTTATTAGCAAAAGCTAATTGCACATCATTATGAGTCATACGAGACTTGAGTACTTCTCCGAAGTAATGCCCAACGGCCCCTCTCATCCTCTTATACAAAGTATAACGGTCGGCTTGAGAGAGCTGTTGCTTATCTGCGATAAGCTGTGTGTAGTGTGCACACACTGCATTGAACTGTTTACCTGAAGCGATTCGGTTTTCGTCGATAGCGTACATATACATCTCCTGAGTGTGAGGCAAAGCAACCCAGCGCTGCTTTGACGTTTTCCACTTTGGCATGCCAGTCGGGTCGCTGTCAACATCTTTCTGTGCGCGAGTCCTTCGGACCGTGCGTGAAGAAAGCCGTAGGTCATGTGTGCACATAGCCTGCATGCGATGGCAAACCTCAGAAGGTCTGTCAAGTCTTTTTAGACACTACGTAGTAGTGAGGGTCGCGTGTGCATGTGTGCCTGCGCGATGGCAAACATCGGGATGATTGTAAAGTGAAAATAATTCATAATCATAGATTATGGAGGTCGGGTATGTGTAGGTGTGTGCGCGAATGGCAGAACTTTGGAGGGTTGTCAAGAATTATTTTAACTACTTTGTAGTTAACCTTCTAAATCTTCATAGTATAATAATACTATGGTTGGAAAAGCTCGTAAGTCTTTGAAATTCTTCGGAGAGTTTTAAAGAAACTTTAAAACTTATACATTAGGAAGTCTCTCTGGAGACTATCAAGTACACACTAATTACAAAGTAATTTACTCTGGAGATCTCTGGAGTCTCTCTAGAGAGACTTAGTGGTCTGGTCTAATAGATCTTTAGAGTTCTTTAGAGAACTCTAGAGGACTTTGGAGGGGTGGGCAGGAGGCCACCACCCCCACCCCCCATATATACTAAATGTTATACATTTTGGGAAACTCTGGAGTGTCAAGCAGGTACTTCTGGGCGGGGTTAATAGACCCACTAAGGTGTCAAGATGCTATAGGGATCCTGACACCATAAGGCGGGTATTTAAAGACCCACTACGGGGACAACATCCTATAAGGATCTTATAGCTTCCTGTCCCGTTAAGGCGGGTATTTAAAGAAGAAGGATATACATATATCTATATGTAACCGGGGGGACCGATTACGTCAGTATACAGTTCAAATTTAATTTTGTCAAGTAAAAAATAAAAAATAGTACTTGACAACATCCTATCTGGCCCTATAATGTAAATATGAATAAAGAATTAACAGATAAACAACAATCTTTCTTAGACCACCTAGTTGAACAAGGAGGTGATCCGAAGAGGGCGGCGGAGTTGGCTGGGTACAATAGTGGTCATTATCAGGTTGTAAAATCTTTAAAAAAAGAAATATTAGACTTAGCTGAAGGGATCCTAGCTCAGTCAGCTCCAAAAGCTGCTTTAAAACTTGTGGAAGTTATGAACTCTGATGTTCCTATTCCACAGGCTAACATGAGACTACAAGCTGCACAAACTATTTTAGATCGTGTAGGCTTGGGTAAATCAGATCGTATAGACGTTAATCATAAAACAGAAGGAGGCTTATTTATATTACCTTCTAAACAAGAGGTTATTATTGATGGAGAATATGAGGAAGCTTAAGGGGCATGTACCTTTTGGATATAAGAAAGAAAATAAAGAATTAATACCAATAGAAGAAGAATTAAAAGTATTAAATGAAATAAAAAAATTAGTATCTGATAAAGTAATATCTTTACGAGAAGGTTCTTCTTGGATTGAATATAAAACGGGACGTAAACTATCTTATCAAGGTTTAAAGAATATAATTGACAATGAACGATTGGGACAATAATCCAGATAAATATCTTACCGATGATAACGGTAATTTTATTTTAAAAAAGGATGGCACGCCTAAGCTACGCGGCGGTAGACCCAAGGGCGCAAAAGGTAGAGGTTATAATTACCATAGCCAGACTAAAGCTAAAATGACAGCTACCAGAGTAATAAAAGAAAAACAAAAAAAAATTGCTAAGGTTGAATCTAAATTATATTCATATAAAGAATCCTTAAAGAATACTAAGGAGGCTATAAATAAATTAGAAAATCCTAATGCCTCTAAAATTATAACCCCTGAAAATCTGTCAAACACTCCCAAAGCCGTTAAAGAGGAAGCAAAAAAGAATGTGATCTTTGCTCCTAACGAAGGACCACAGACAGAGTTCCTAGCAGCCGCTGAGACGGACGTACTGTACGGTGGAGCAGCAGGGGGTGGTAAGTCCTATGCTATGCTCGTAGATCCCCTCAGATACGCTCACAGGAGCGCACACAGGGCATTAATCATTAGACGGTCTATGCCAGAGCTACGAGAGCTAATAGATAAGTCAAGGGAATTATATCCCAAAGCTTTTCCCGGTTGTAAATATAGGGAAGTAGAGAAGCTTTGGAACTTTCCTTCAGGAGCCAAAGTAGAGTTCGGCTTCCTTGAGCGTGATGCAGATGTTTATCGTTATCAAGGACAAGCATATTCATGGATAGGTTTTGATGAGATTACTCACCTACCCACAGAGTTTGCATGGAACTACCTAGCTTCACGACTAAGAACAACAGACAGTGAGATAACGCCGTATATGCGTTGCACTGCTAACCCCGGTGGCGTTGGTGCTCACTGGGTAAAGAAAAGATATATTGAGCCATCAGACCCAGATAAAAGCTTTTTAGGTCACGATGGACTTACAAGAAAGTTTATACCAGCTCGTTTAGAAGACAATCCATTTCTAGCTACAGACGGACGTTACGAGCAAATGCTTAAAGCTTTGCCCCCTACGCAACGCAAACAGCTATTAGAAGGTAATTGGGACGTTAACGAGGGGGCGGCTTTTACCGAATTTAATATAGAAGAACATGTAATACCACCATTTCAAATCCCAATGCACTGGGAAAGAGTTAAAGGTATTGACTATGGTTATGCTAGCGAGTCAGCTTGTATATGGGCGGCTATAGATCCAAGTGACAGCACTTTAATAATATATAGAGAATTATACCGTAAAGGCTTGACAGGACACGAATTAGGCGCTATAATAACAGAGATGGAGATTTCCGACCCTTTTTCTGTTCAAGGGGTTTTAGATACTGCAGCATGGTCCCGTACTGGGACTACAGGTCCAACAGTCGGAGAATCATTAGTACGACAAGGCCATAAGCTAAGAAGAGCAGATAAAAACAGGATACAAGGTAAGATTCAAATTCACGAATACTTGAGACTACAGCCAAGCGGACGCCCAAGATTACAGATTTTCAGTAGCTGTCCTAGCCTGATACGCGAGCTTCAAGGTATTCCTTTGGATAAATCTAATCCTGAAGATGTCGATACTCATGCGCCTGACCATGCTTATGATGCTTTAAGGTATCTTATTATGTCAAGACCAAGAGTAAACGACCCATTGGCTCAACTAAGGCACCTACGCCTTGAACAAGCTTATACACCTGCTGATGCAGATTTTGGATATTAATATATGAAAAAAAGACAGAAGTATTCTAATGGTGGCGGGACTACAAAGTTTTCAGATGTTTTTAAGTTAGACGGCAATAGCCAGCAAGGAATAAGATCTACAATAACTACGCCATCTTCAAAAAGTTTAAGCGCTTCGGCAAGTCAACAAGATGGTAAAAATGTATCTACAACCTTAAACTTAAAGCTTCCTAAAACAACGGCAAGCGTCACTAGAAATAAAGGTGGCGGTACTTCAGGAAGTGTATCTAAAAGTTTTGGTAAAAATTCTTCTATTAGCGCAAGCGTTAACAGACCTAAAGGTGGCGGTAGTGGTACTTATTATGGTATTACTTATTCTAAACGATTTTAAAATAAGAACTTAAATATGCCGATAGAAAATAGCTTAACATCTAACAGTATTTACTTTGAAGAAGTAGAAGATGAACAAGGTCTAGAACTAACGCTAGAGGAATCTCTGCGTAATAATTTTGTTGGTCTTCTTGCAGATCGCTTTGATCAAGCAGAGCGTGCAAGGGACATAGATGAACAGCGGTGGCTTACGGCCTATCATAATTATCGTGGGTTATACGGAAAGAATGTACGCTTTAGGGAATCTGAAAAGTCTAGGGTTTTTGTTAAAGTAACTAAGACTAAAGTTCTCGCGGCTTTTGGGCAGCTTGTAGATGTTATCTTTGGAGGTAACAAGTTTCCTATCGGTATTGCTGAAACAAAAGTACCAGAAGGTATCAGTGAGTACGCTCACCTAGATCCTCAAAATCCTTTACCGGGAATTGAAACAAGCCAAGAAGAATTTCCAGAAAAGAAAGAGGAGAATCCTTTTGACGTTGGTTACGAAGGTGATGGCCGTGTACTTAAGCCGGGAGCGACCTACGGGTCAGGAGGGTTTGAAGAAACGTCACTTGAAGACGCAGCAAGCGAAAAACTTACAGACGGCCCAAGCCCAGTCCCACAAGCCCTACAAGTAAGTCCTGCTAAAGAAGCTGCAAGACGGTTAGAAAAATTAATACATGATCAAATTGAAGAGTCTAATGGAGCCAGTGAAATTCGTAATGCTCTTTTTGAATCTGCGTTGTTTGGAACAGGTATTGTAAAAGGACCATTTAATTTTAATAAGACACTAAGTCGCTGGGAAGAAGATGAAGAAGGATCTAGGAGATATTCTCCAATTGATGTGCGCGTTCCTCGTATTGAGTTTGTCAGCATTTGGGATTTTTTCCCTGATCCAAACGCTACAAACATAAACGAAGCAGAATATGTTTTTCATAGGCATCGCATGAACCGTACTAAAATACGGTCTCTAGCTAAGATGCCTTACTTTAATAAAGATGCTATTCGTCAGGCTTTGTCTTTAGGGCCTAACTACGAAGAAAAAGACTACGAACAAGAACTAAAAGATGATAACCGCACTGAAGAAACAGGTGCGGGTCAGTTCGAAGTTCTAGAGTATTGGGGAGTAATCGATGCTGAATATGCTCGCCAAGTTGGTATGGATATACCAGATGAAGTAGATGACCTAGATGAAGTACAAGTTAATGCTTGGATCTGCAATGGTCAAATGTTAAGAGCAGTAGTCAATCCCTTCACGCCTTTCAGGTTGCCTTATCATGCCTTTCCATACGAGAGAAACCCCTACAGCTTCTTTGGCATTGGGGTTGCTGAAAACATGGACGATTCTCAGAAGATCATGAATGGTCATGCTCGTATGGCAATAGACAACCTAGCGTTATCAGGGTCTTTAGTCTTTGATGTAGACGAAACTGCGCTTGTGGGTGGTCAAAGCATGGAGATTTATCCGGGTAAAGTGTTCCGAAGACAGGCAGGAATGCCCGGACAAGCAATTAATGGCTTAAAGTTTCCTAATACCTCACAAGAAAACATGATGATGTTTGATAAATTCAGACAGCTTGCAGACGAACAAACAGGTATTCCAAGCTATTCACATGGTCAAACAGGCGTCCAAAGCATGACGCGAACCGCTTCAGGTATGTCCATGCTACTTGGCGCAGCATCCCTTAATATTAAAACTGTCATTAAAAACCTTGATGATTTCTTGTTAAAGCCTATGGGTGAGGCTTATTTCCAGTGGAATATGCAGTTTTTAGAATCTAAATTAGATGTAAAAGGCGATTTAGAAGTAAAAGCAACAGGTACTAATAGCTTAATGCAGAAAGAAGTACGTAGTCAACGGCTTACTATGTTCCTACAAACTGCTCAAAATCCTGCTATTGCACCATTTATTAAGATGAATAAGCTGATTAGTGAGCTTGCGTACAGTCTTGATCTTGATCCAGATGAATTAATCAACGATCCAGAAGAAGCTGCACTGATGGCTCAAATTATAGGAATGCAAAATAATGTTGGACAAGCAACTAGCCCGGAAGCTGGCCCCAGTGGTGAACAACCCGGAGGTATGGGAGCCCCTGAAGGAGTACCTCCTCAAGGCCAAGACCTTGGAGCTACAGGTACTGGCGGTGGCAACATCGGAACTGGAGCTGTTCCGCAGTCAGGGGAGGCTGAGTTCTCTGGTTAAGTTAGAGAGCCTCAAAGACAGCGTTAAAGAAGCAATGGAGAGAAAAGATGGGTAAAAATACAGAAGAAAAGTCAGCTGGCGTTGCGGAAATTAGCAGTCTTCTTGACAAGCTAAGTAAAGAAGAAAAAGAAAAAGTATCTGAAGCTCTTAAAGAAAGAATGGAAGCCGAAAAAGAAACCAGTGAAGAAGCTGGTCTGTTTGATAAAGAAGAGAACAAACAGCGAATGGCTCGTAATGAAGGCGGCTCAATGCTTATGCCACCTGAAATGGGTATGGAAGAAGAAATGCCTGTTGATACTTATACGCCTGAAGAGCAGGCTATGGCAGAAGAGTCACAACTTCCAGATGTTCAAATGGAAGATGACTATATGGGCTATGTACTAGGGGAATCTCTAGACGATGGCGAACAAGATTATTTAATGGGAGCTTTGGAATCAGATCCAAGGCTCAGTGAGATTTTTGATAAGGTCGTAATGACTGCATCAGAATTTTCGGGAGCTGGAAAAGTTGAAGGCCCCGGAGACGGTGTATCAGATTCTATACCTGCGCGTTTAAGCGATGGAGAGTTTGTAATCACTGAAAAAGCTACTGACCAAATCGGAGCAGACAACCTTCAGTTAATGATGGACGATGCAGAACGAATGGCAGATGGCGGATTAGCGCGACAAACATTACAAATAGGTGGTTTACTCAGTAATCCGATGCAAAAAGATCTGGATCCTACTGAGTATGATGTGTCTTACACAGACAAAACTGATGAAGAAATCAATAAGTCTATGTTAGGTGCTAACCGAATGCCTAGTTTAAAAGAAAATCGCTTATATTAATAGTACGGCTACCTTGTAGTATCAAGCCCCAAATTTTTTAAAGACGTTTAAAATTGGCTACCTTGCAAGAAACAAGCCCCGTAGAAAAGGAAAACAACATGTCCGAACAACTTTTACAGGAAGAGGAAGCAACATCAAATCCTTATAATATGAAGAAAGCTTGGCATACGCCAGATGGCCCACGACAGGCTAAAGCAGATACTTTATTTTATGAAGATGATGCCCCTCAAAAGCAGGCTACCCGCAAAAAACAAGCGGCCCCTGCCGAAGAAGAATCAGTAGAAGGTTCTAACTATAAAAAAAGATACGATGATTTAAAGAAGCACTATGATCAGAAGCTCAACGAGTTTAAACGAAAAGAGCAAGAATTGCTGGAGCAGGCTAGAACAGCTGAACCTCAGTACCAAGCTCCTAAATCTCAAGAGGATTTAGAAAAGTTTAGAGAAGAGTATCCTGATCTTTATGATACGGTAGAAACTGTAGCACACATGCGAAGTCAGCAAGAAGTAGAAGCACTGCGATCTAAACTTTCTGTTATCGAACAGAGAGAAGCTCAAATTGCTCAACGAGAAGCTGAGACAGCGTTGAAAGATCGACATCCAGACTTTGATGAAATCAGAGGGGACGATGGTTTTCACGAGTGGGCGCAGGAACAACCGGATCAAATTCAAGATTGGATTTATAACAATCCTGATAATGTAACTTTAGCCGTCAAAGCTCTAGATTTATATAAGTTAGAAACAGGTAAAGGACAAAACAATAGAAGTTCAAATCGTGGCCGACCTAAGAAAAAACAGGAAGGCTCTGCAGCTGACATGGTATCTACAAAAACAACTAACTTAGATCCCCAGCAAGGTAGGATTTGGACTGAATCAGAAATCGGCAAGATGTCCTTAGATCAGTTTGATAAATATGAAGAAGATATTCGTGAAGCTATGATTGAAGGGCGTGTTGTACGAGGCTAACTTTTCTACTTAGGAGATAACAAATGGCTTTAAACACATCCGATCAGGGGTTTGAATTTGCGACAACCCCAACTAACTTTAACGGCTCTACTAACTGGTTGCCCCAGTTATATTCCAAACAGGTACTCAACTTTTTCCGTAAGGCTTCTGTAATTGAAGCTATTACCAATACGGATTATGCAGGCGAGATTTCTGGCTTTGGTGACACCGTTAAAATCATTAAAGAACCTGTAATCACTGTTGATCAGTACGAGCGTGGACAAGACGCTGCTAAAACTAATCTGACAGACACTGAAATTACAATGGTCGTAGACATTGCTAACGCTTTCAAATTCATCGTTGATGATATTGAAACGCAAATGTCTCACATTAATTTCCGTGACGTTGCAACTTCATCTGCTGCTTACGCTTTGCGTGATGCTTTTGATGTAGGTGTACTTGCTAAGATGTTTGCTGGCGTGTCTAGCACAGGCCCTGACCATGTAATTGGTGCAGATGCTGCTGCTGGTACTGCTGGTGTAGCAGAAACCACTGCTTCTGTTGACCTGCTTGGTTCAGATGCAACTGGCGTAGACGCTATCGATCTTATGGCACGAATGGCGCGTCTTCTTGACGAGCAAAACATTCCTGAAGAAGGTCGTTGGTTTGTAGCGCCTCCTTCTTTCTACGAAGAACTCTCACAGTCAGGCTCTAAGCTGTTGTCTGTAGACTTCAACGCAGGCCAAGGTTCAATCCGAAACGGTTTGGTATCTTCTGGTCAGCTCCGTGGATTCAGCATGTACAAGTCTAACAACATTGGTGCCGCCACTACGGCTACTGGTAAAGTTATGGCTGGTCACATGTCCTCTACGGCTACGGCTCAGACGATTACTACGACCGAAGTTATTCGTGATCCTTCAAGCTTTGGCGACATTGTACGTGGTCTTCACGTATACGGCGCTAAAGTATTGCGACCTGATGCTTTGGTATCAGCTTTTTACACGATTGACTAATAAAGTTTGGGGGATGAAATACTCCCCCATTTCTTTTTAAAGGAGTTACAATGCCTCAAATAGGAAGTGATAATAAATCAGTTGTTCTTAAAAGCGGGGTAAAAAATAAAAAAAGAATCTTAGGTATAACTGGAAGCTTTTATACTGGGGAAAGTAAATCTAATTACGATTCTAACTACGATAAGATTTTTAAAAATAAAGTTTCGGAGAATAAAAAATAAATTAGGAATAGCTAGAGAAACTTCTAAAACTTTTAGCATGGAGCAAGAATAATATGCCTACAAAATATAAACAAAAAGGGAAACCCAAAGATTTTACAGGCGGTGATTTTTATAAAAAAAGTCGTTCTAAAAAAATGATGGGCGGCTCTAGCATGGCAGAAACTATGCAAAGCCCGATGAACAAGAAAATAGCTGAACCCCGTGGTGGTTATGCTCATGGTGGAAAGGCTAAGGGCGGTAAAGCTGATATTGCTGCTATGGAAAAAGCTTGTAGCACAATGGCTGGTAAAAACAATAGCGTAACTTACTAATGAAAGTACCCGCGCCTGACGGCTATCATTGGATGAAAGATGGTAAGTCTTATAAAATTATGAAAGATCCTAAAGAAGGGTTTAAGCCTCATAAAGGCGCAAGTAAATCAGTTAATTTTCCAGTTAAAAAGGCACACTAATGGCTAATTTTTTAGATGTAACAAATGAAGTATTGAGAGAAATGAATGAAGTTCCTCTTACTTCTGCCAGCTTTGCATCTGCTAGTGGTATTCAACAACATGTTAAAGACTGTGTTAACAGAGCTTATTTAGATATTGTTAATGAAGAACCTCAGTGGCCTTTTTTAGCCGTAGATGAAAGCGGAAGCAACAGCAATAATATGTATGGTAATGCCTATGTAGAGACTGTAGTGGGTCAACGCTGGTATACACTTAAGCCTTCTTCCACAAGCTTAACAACTGACTATGGTTACATAGACTGGGATAATTTCTTTTTAACAACTAAAGAAGTTGCAGGGGAGTCTGCTCCCTATACAATGAGTAATCTTTCTTATTCTACTATAGAGTCTTGGAAAGATTTTTCTAGGGTTTCAGAAAATCAAGATGAAGCTGACACTCAAAATTATGGAAAGCCTGTTCATGTTTTAAAAAGCCCTGACAACAGAAAGATGGGATTAAGCCCTATTCCAAATAAAGTATATAGGGTTTGGTTTTTTGCTTATACCTTACCAGTAGAGCTTTCTTCTTATGCAGATGAAATCGTTTTTCCTAATACTTATAGATCTGTTCTTTTAGCTAGATCAAGATACTATGTATATCAATTTAAAGAAAACCCACAGATGTCTGCATTCTCATTAGAAGATTATAAAAGAGGTTTAAAACTAATGAAGCTCAATTTAATGGAACCCGCTCCCGGTTACTTTAAAGATGACAGGGTGAGATTTATCTAATGACACAGCCTTTTGGTTTAGCCTCTAAAGGCGGTTTGTATACCAGCATAAGTCAGCTAGAAATGCTGGCACAGCCGGGAATAGCAACCATACTCAGAAACTTTGAGGTAGATTCTAACGGCGGCTACAGAAGAATTAATGGCTTTACTCAGTTTGGAGAAAACAACGCAGTCCGCCCAGAAGCTAGTGAAATAGTACAAGGTGTTTATCCTTATGCAGATGGTGTTGTTGTTTGCGTAGGCGAAAACATTTACTTTTCTATTGATGGTCAAAGTTGGTTACAAATTAATAGAGCTGCCGTTGCTGTGGGTGGTGATGACTATGCAACCTTTACAGGGAGAGCAGTAGCTACACGAACCAATCAAGGTCAAGCTAGCTTTGTACTTTTTGAAGGATCTACGTTTAAATATGGCGAGTTAATTATTGCAGACGGCGCTAATAAACTGTATTCTTTTAGAATAGAAGGTACTGGAGATATTACAACCCGTACATTTTTTGCGAACGAAATTACTGTAGACGGCACTAACGCTGTTAAATATATTACAATACACGATCATCATTTAATAGCGGCAGGCGTAGAAAATAACTTAAGCACTGTTTATTACAGTGTATATAACGATCCAGATAACTTTACAGGTTCGGGAGCAGGCGCAGTAACAATATCTGATCAAATACAAGGGATCAAAGGGTTTCGACAAGACTTAATTGTATTCGCTCAAAATAGTCTGCACAAGTTAATAAATATTAACGATACTGCAAATATTCGTATAGATCCTATTACTGAAAACGTAGGCTGCATAAGCGGGTATAGTATCCAAGAAATTGGTGGTGACTTGTTGTTCCTTAGTCCAGATGGTTTAAGAACAATAGCAGGAACCGCACGTATTGGTGACGTAGAGCTAGGTTCGGTTAGTAGGCCAATCCGAAGCATCCTAGAAAACATAACAAATAATATTGATATTTTAAGAGTTACTAGCACAGTAATAAGATCAAAATCACAATATCGTTTATTTTATTCAGTACCTACCGGCGTTAATGCTACAGCAGATTCTTCGGCTAAAGGCATTATAGCAACTTTAACTACAAATGGGTTTCAATATGCTGAAACGCTAGGCATAAAACCTACGTCTATTTCTTCCGCTTTTACTGCACAAGGAATAGAAAAAACTTTTCACGGAGATGCTGACGGTTATATTTATAATCATGACAAAGGTTTTTCTTTTAATACCGCAGGTGTAGAATCAAAGATTAATGCAGCTTATCAAACTCCTAGTTTAGATTTTGGTGATGCAGGAACAAGAAAAACAGTTTATTATGTAAAGCTTTCTATTAGTCCTGAAGGAGAAGTGCAACCTTCTTTACGTATTAGATTTGATTATGAAGATCCTACAGTAGCACAACCTTTAGATTATTTGTTTGATCAAATACCTTTACCTAGTATTTTAGGAACAGGTCGTTTTGGGACAAGTGTTTTTGGTGCTCCTACTGATCCTTTAGTGAGAAAAGCAGTTCAAGGAAGCGGAAACACAGTAAGTTTTATTGTTAAAAGCAACGATACTAATGCGTCTTATACAGTTAATGGCATGTACGTAGATTACAGCCCATCAGGAAGGAGATAAATAAATGGCACAGGGCTACACTAGACAAAGTACTTTTGCCGATGGCGATACTATTACAGCATCATTATTTAATAATGAATATAATCAACTAGAAAATACTTTATTTTACTCATCTACTAACGCAACTGTTACTGGCCATAGGCATGATGGAACCGCTGGGCAGGGCGGTAATATTTTTAAAATTGGCGATTTAGATTTTCTTAATAAAATTGAAGTAGATAGTGTAAATAATAGATGGGGAGTATACGTTGAAGTTGGAGGAGTTGCTACAGAGCAAGTGCGTGTGCAAGATGGAAGTATTGTTCCTGTTACTACTAATGACATTGATCTTGGTACAGGAAGCTTGCAATTTAAAGACTTGTTTATTGACGGTACAGCAAGCATTGATAGCCTCACTCTCGCGTCCGGATCTACTGTCACTGTAATTTTAGATGAAGATAATTTAGTAACAAATAGCGATACGGCATTAGCAACACAACAAAGTATTAAATCTTACGTAGATGCTCAAATAACTGCTCAAGACTTTGACTTTTCTGCAGACTTAGGAGGCGCTTTAAGCATTGACCTAGATAGCGAGTCAATGACTTTTACAGGCGGTACAGGTATTGACACATCTGGTGCTGGTAACATAGTAACTTTTTCAATTGATAGTACAGTAGCTACTCTTGCAGGCAGTGAGACTTTTACTAACAAGACGCTTACAAACCCAGATATTAATGGTGGTACTATAGACGGTACTAATATTACTGTAGGCTCTGGCATTATTTTAGATGTCTCAGGAGGCACTCTTACACTTGCAGACAACCAGATTTCTGGTGATAAAGTAGAAGGCGGTACTATTGCTGCTACAACTATTACAGACTTAACCTTCGGAAGTCTTAATGACGGCTCAATTAATATAACTGCATTTGTAGATGAAGATACTATGTCCTCTAACAGTGCAACGCTTGTACCTACTCAACAGTCTGTTAAAGCCTATGTAGACTCTCAAGTTACTGGTTCTGTCGTATCAAAAGATTATGGTAGTGCTACAAGCCCTATAGTTTTTGACGTTACGGTAGCTCCAAAAACTTCAGCGCATCCTTACAACGGTGACGGTTCTAGCAGTGCATACTTTTTAAATGCTATAGAGTCTCCAGCATTATCTTTATTAGGCGTAGATAATATTACAAGCTCTAGTGGCTATTACTACAAGTTTGATCAATCTGCTGCTTCAAACAGCGGCCATCCATTACGTCTTTACTATGACGCAGCTAAGACTTCAGCGTACACAACTAATGTAACAACTTCAGGAACTCCCGGAAGCGCTGGTGCTCATACTACAATAGCTGTTACATCTGATACTCCTAATATTTTATATTATCAGTGTAGCTCGCATGATTATATGGGTAATCACGCTACAGCAATTACTACTACAATAGGCACTACAGGAGCTTTAAAAGTCCCTGTTGGTACTACAGCACAGCGTCCTACGGCTTCAGCGGGTCAGTTTAGATACAACAGCACAACCGGAGAGTTTGAAGGCTATACTACTGAGTGGGGTGAGATAGGCGGCGGCGCTGCTGATCTACTGCTTAATACTTTTACCGGCGATGGTAGTGACGTAACCTTTACGCTATCTGGTGCAGCAGCCGAAAACAACACGTTGGTCTATGTTGACGGCGTTTACCAAAACAAGTCAACCTATACAGTATCAGCCGCAACACCGGCTGTTGTAACTTTCTCTGAAGCTCCTGCAAACGGAGCAGCCATTGAGATTATGGTAGCTGCTATTTCTGTGTCTGACATAGGTACTCCATCAGACAACACTGTGACTACAGCGAAGATTGTGGACGATGCAGTAACAACGGCAAAGATAGCGGATGACGCGGTAACGGCGGCTAAAATAGCTGACGATGCTGTTGGCGCGGATCAGTTAGCAGCAAGTGCTGTAGTAACAGATTCTATTGTAGATGATGCAATAACAACGGCTAAGATAGCTGATAGCTCTATTACATCTGCAAAATTAGCTGCGGGGGTAGGTGGAGCGTTTAATGACTTCCTTATTAAAACAGCAGACTACACAGCAGTCACGCGAGACCAGTTAATTGTAAACTCTGCAAGCGCACGAACTATTACGCTACCTGCAAGCCCCACAGCAGGCAACGTAGTATTTATTAAAAACGCTGGGGCAGGCACAGTAACTGTAGCTCGCAACGGTTCAAATATTAATTCAACAGCAGACGATGGTGAACTGGCTACAGATGCAGGTTCGACCTTGGTGTACGTTGATTCAACAATCGGATGGAAGGAGTTATAGATGGCAATTACATTAGGCGGTGGTGGTTCATCTTCACAAATTAACGAAGTGGTAAGTTTAAATAATAATGCTAATATTGTTACTTTAGCAGATGGTCGAGTGTATCTAAAGGGTGGTGTTATTGAGACAAACACATCGACTTATCCTCTTGCACAAACGTCATATCAACCGGCAGGAATAAATTTTAGCGTAGCTGCTCAAGAAATTAATCCTTCTGGTATTGCGTGGGATGGAACCTATTTCTGGGTGTTGGGACGAACTGGGCAAGATTTAAATAAATATAATGCGGCAGGTGTATATCAAAATGTATCTTTTCTCGTAAACCAAGTTGGGGCAGACGTAAAAGACGTTGTGTGGGATGGCACTGTTTTTAGAATACTTGCTGCGCAGTATATAATCACGTACAACAGCTCAGGCACGTACTCAGGCTACTATGATCTAACTGCACAAACAACTGCAGGACAAGGTATTGCATGGGATGGAACATATTACTATGTGGTTGAAAACTCAGGAAGCTACAACGTGTATAAGTACAACTCTTCAGGAGTATATCAGAGCGTAGCTTTTAGCGTAGCTGAACAAGCAACTCTGCCATCAGGCATCACTTGGGACGGAACATCGTTTTGGGTAACTGATTATGGAACTGATTCTGTATATAAGTACAACTCTTCAGGAGTATATCAGAGCGTAGTTTTTAGCGTAAGCTCTCAAGATAGTATACCGATGGGCATTGTTTCAAAAGGGGGTGGTGATACAAGCCTTTTTATGGTCGGACAACAAAATGACAAAGTTTGGGAATACAAACCTGCCAATGGTGTTTCAAGCACTGCCACCCTTGGCGGACAAAACTATGTGAGGGTAGTGTAATGGCTTTAATAAGATTAGAAGATTTAATAACTCCAGAACAGAAAGCGCGTACATGGCGTGATTCAGAACTAGCCCGTACTGACGTAGCTGCTACCGTTTCTGATTACCCTAATGCAGCAGCTGTTTTAGCGTACCGTCAAGCATTGCGTAACTGGCCGTCCACAGACTCATTCCCTAATACTCGACCGGAGTTATAAGCATGGCCTTAACAAGAGTAACAACAGACGTTCTTACAGATGCTTTAGTAACAGCGGCCAAGATCGCTAATGATGCTGTGGGTGCAGACCAACTAGCTTCTGATGCAGTAGTAACAGCTTCTATCGTTGATAATAATGTAACAGCGGCCAAGATAGCTTCAGATGCAGTAACAGCGGC
>ERZ807291.5680-NODE-5680-length-15514-cov-4.884792_pt1 | contig 15514 bp, 12 predicted proteins | sample MGYA00521257_ERZ807291 | MGnify/ENA primary metagenome ERZ807291 (study PRJEB31413, sample SAMN03169783) | marine metagenome | biome: Marine; feature: Water; material: Subsurface seawater | place: North Sea | collected 2011-04-28 | depth 1 m m ...
GGCCACCATCTTGGGCGGATATTCCGTAACGGACCCCCCGGGATTGGGCAGAGCAAGGTATGTGTTGTCTCCTCCTGGAATCCTCCACTTCGAAGGAATGGTCAAGCGGCCCTTGCTGTCTAAAGCATGGGTAAATTCTCCCACAAAAAAGGTTGTCGCTTCGCTTGCCATAACCGAGGGGCATCTATCCAATAATTTCCATCTTCAACCATTTCCTCCCATTTTAACCCACCGCCGTCAAGGACTTTTACAAAAAAATATGAAAATTTTTAAAATTATTCATTCCACCGTTGCTCCTTTGCCCATTGCTCTCCAATTCTTCCCTAGAGATGAAAAAGAAGCAAAGAGCGGATGAGTTACTGGTAACCACCGGAGCCTGCGAAAGCCGGACCCGAGCTCAAGCCCTCATCATGGCGGGCAAAGTGAAATGGGGAACTGAACGTATTGATAAATCGAGCCGCATGGTTCCTTTCGATGCTGTGCTCACTGTGGAAGAGCCCCTCCCCTTTGTCGGTCGTGGGGGATTAAAAATGGAGAATTTTATCAGGGAAAGTGCCTGGGAAGTATCCGGGCTTCCCATTTTAGACCTCGGGGCTTCAACGGGGGGCTTTAGTGATTGCTTATTACAAAGAGGTGCCAAAGAAGCAACCTGCGTGGATGTCGGCCGAGGCCAACTACATTACAAACTTAGAACCGACCCTCGGGTGACCAACCTCGAAAAAACTAACCTCCGAGACTTAAAGGCAGACAAGCTTCCGCGAAAAGAATATCCCCTAATTGTCATGGACCTCTCCTTCATTTCACTTCGAAAAGTATTGGAACAAGCATGGGGATTTCTCTCTCCATCTGGAAAATTGGTCGCTCTGGTTAAACCTCAGTTTGAATGCCGCCGGGAGGAAGCAGATCATGGCAAGGGCGTGATTCAAGAGGACACCATTCGGCAACGAGTGATTGAAGAAGTTTTGGACTTTGCCAAACTTCGCTTAGTGCATTCACGCTTGATCGCACAGAGGCTCGCTGAGCCTCACGGAGCAGATGGCAACTTGGAATATTTTCTCGCCTGGCAAAAAGACGAACCCGAGAGGATACCAGGTTCTCCGAGAGGAATTACAAATTAGCGACTGGAACCTAAGCCTGCGGAAACCAAGTCTCCGAGAATGAGGTCGCGGCTAGCCTGTCCACGTTTCGCTTCCAAGGCTACACGCCTTTGTGTAATAGCTTCCTCTGTGGATTCCTTGCTTATTAGAGAGTAAACCTGAGTCAAGCGGACAAACGTGGCCTCTTCCCCATTTCGTTCCAACTCTTGCCAATTTCCATCCACCGTTAAAGTTTGAGCAGTTTCCAACAAACCCATGATTGCTGCCCTCTCCTCATCCCCCTCCTTGATCTTTTGGCGTAGAGATTTTAAAAGGTCATCTAATTTTTTAATCTTTGTTTGATTACCGGAAGCATTAGCATCTGCAGAGGTTAATAATTGTCTTTCCTCTTCTACCTTTTGAATACGGCCACCTAAAGTACGGGCCTTAGCATCAAAACCAGCACGGGCAAGAGCGGGGCTTTTTGCAACGGTTTTAAATAAACGCAAATTTCCAGGTTTCTCTGGCTTCTTGTTCTTGGCTTGCAGTTTCGCGAGAACAGCATCGATTTGATCAGAAAAATATTTTCCGGCAGCTTCCGCGGTATAGCCCCTGTATAAATCGGAAAATTTTGCATCCTCATAAGAACCTGGTTGCTGCGGAGTTTTATGATCTAATATGAAAACCACATAGCCCTGCCTGGACTTGCGTACGGAACGGGTAAAAAACATGCGTTCATTCAAATTTTCGACCTCCTCCAATGGTTCGCGATTTGCCCTGCGTTCACTCTCCCTTCTTTCCAGGCCAAGAACCATTGCCTGCGTGCCCATTTCCTCACGGGAAAAGGAGATTTTCTGTGCCCTCGCTCCTGCATCCTCGATCATCGAGGCAAGTTCGGCAGAATTGCGAAGTTCATTAAAGGTGGAATATTTGGACCTCAGCTTATCACGTAATCCATTTAGTTTATCCAGGAATGCAAGGGCTGCGTCTCGAGCCTGTAAATCGGCATCCCTACGGGCATCTTCTTTGTCTCGGGCAATCACACGTTTAGACACTTCCTCACGGGCTTCTTCAAAAGTTTGAGAAACCGTTTTTTCAACAACCGTACTGTTGTTACCATCATTGGAAGGCTCCGTAGGTGCCGGCTTCGTAAAGTCAAGCTGGTTGCGTTCAAAGTAAGATCGCAACCTCGCTTCGTCTGGAACCCCAGGTTCAGTTAGAAATTTGGCTGATGAGAAAATCGTGGCACTCGCAAAAGTGCGTGGTAATTTAGCAAACGGGGATTCAACCTTTCGCTCATTATGAAATTCACGAAGTTTAGCACTCATTCCATCAACCAATACAACCTGCTTGGAAGTGGATGATATAATGGGTGCATTTAAAGGCAGGCGGTCTGGTTTTGGAATTAGTGCCAAACTGTTCTTTTCTTGAGGTTTGCATTCAAAACCAAAATCCTCCCCATTCAAAGCGGATTGTAGATTCTTGCGGAACTCAGGTAATGCTTTCCCCAGAGAAACAAACCGGGTCGTTCCATTTTCATCCCGGGGAGATTTAACAAAAATAAACCGTCGTTCATTCGATCCATATTTTACATTAATTGACTCATTTACCTTGGGTAATGACTTTATCTGCATTACCCGCCATGCAGGTTGCTGGAAGGAAAGATCGTCCGCCCGCAACTTTGCAACCTCTCCATCCCATGCAAATTGTCCAGTGTGCAAATCCGCCCTTACCTCTTCTTCCAAAGCATAACCGCTATCAAGATAAATTCTTTCCACTTGGCGGGTGCGAAAAGAATCATAAAGGATCGACTCTGCATCCCGCCCAGAAACGCCATGACGGCTACCCACAAAGGAGAGGGCTCGCGTACGGTTCTCTTCCACATCCATTCCTGGGGCAAGTCCGTTTAAATATTCTGCAAAACGGGAGTTGATCGCAGGATGATTGAGGTGCAATGGCATTAACCCCCAACTCTCTGCCTGGCCAGCCAGTGCTACCTTGTACTCAATAACTGCCTGCAAAAAGTCTTGGCCATAATTTCCAGATCTCGCGATCTCACGGGCTTTCATATCATTGGGAAAATTCGGCCAAGCCTGCATATAGGAAAACATTTGCTGCAGGGCATCACGGTCCATTTCCGCCTCGCCTCCCTGGAAGGCAGCCTGCATTCGTCCCTGTAAATTTTGGAGGTAATCCTCTTCCGCTGTTTGCAGAACTTCCTCTCCTGGTGAAACCACAGACCCAAAATCAGCAGCCACTCGGTTGGCTATGCTCAAAGATCTTCTTTGGTCGGGATCATTCCAATCATAACCATAAAACTCCTTACGCTCACGATTGGGATCAGGAATGAGATCGAAAACGGAGGAACCTTGGGAAAGGTAAAGGACGAAGGAAACAACGACCAGAAACAATAGTAGTACGAAGACAAACTTTCCTTTGGACGAAATGAAATTCTGCAATGAAGTGATCATATGATAGGATGGATAAAAAAGGGATTTATGATGAAGACGACAAGAGGAACGTCAAACCAATGCAAGGTGCGAATAGCTATGCATCAATGAGGTTTCAGGCGTGGACTGTCAGCAAAAATCAACGAACTCATCCAGCTTTGCCTCTTACTTCCATCCTCCTTCAGAAAGGGTCTCATAACCACAAGTTTTTCCAATTCCAGTTCATTGGGAGAAGATTTCGCCCACTGTAAAAAATATTTATAAGTCTCCGAGGGGATAACCTCTCCAGCCGAATTTCGCCCATCCGGCAATTTCACCTGAACCACCAGGCGATTACCATTCCACTTCCATTCCCCGGAACGCTTCCCCAAACTTCCCATTCCACTAACATGTGCCCCGCCCCTTGGACCGAAAAGGATTTCCAAAGGATAGGAGGCCTTGCGGGACTTTCCCTCGTTACGCATCAACAAAACAGGAGATCCATCGTCATTGCTCAGTCCTTGCTTAGTCTGAAAGGCATACCTCACCCCACGTTTGATCAAATAATATTCATCCGGTTTTTTCCCATCCTCGAAATGAAGCATCCGTTCTCCATCTCCGATAGACCACTCTCCTTCCCGTCGAGTTTCTTGAAGCTCGGGGTGTTGAAAAATTAAAACGGCCACCATTTTGTCCGGAGTCTGAGTGAGTTCAAGAGAGAGTTCGCACTCCTTCCCCTGAGCAATCAGTACACCGTCAAAAACCTCATGCACCCAGTCCTGCATCTGTCCAGTGTAACGTCCAGCAGGATCCTCTTTTCCACAGGAAGTTAAAAAAAACAGCAAACCGAGTCCAACCGACCGGTTGATAAAATTCAAGAGAATGGGGTATGCAGAAAACATCTTTTCTTCATCTTGCGACAAAGGAGGTAAAAATTCAATTACTTACCATCGTCTTCTTCCTGAGGAATTTTATTAAATTCCCGATGGTAAATCCAACAGGCCAAAAGAAAACCCACTGCCAAGAATAACGACCATGCAGGCCCTAATTCCTCGGTCTCCTTAAAAATTAGTTTGGCCGGGGTAATTTTGCCAAGCGAACGACTTAGCCTGACTTCCGGGAAAAGCCGGGGAGATTCATCACCTCGCTTACCGGGCAGGTAGACTTCTTGATCATCCGATCGCTTGATTAAAGAGAGCGATCCGTCCGCAGCATCGAATTTCAAATAATCCTGCCAGGTGTAATAATCATCTGCACTGGTCGCCCCTTTGCCGATGAATTGCCAAAGTTTTTTTCCTGACTCCTCCTCGTCCAATTTTCGAAACCTCCTAAAACTCAGTTTGAACATACCATCCTCACGTGTCCACTCTCCCACGACATCCTGCCCGCCCGGACCATTATCGTCATAAGCACCCGGCACGATTCCCCATGCTTGCCCGGACCACAAACCCAGCCCGAGCTGGTAACGGTCAAGCACACCTTCCAGGGAATACTCCGTCCAAGGCACTGGAAAAAGATGTAAATAAATTTGGGAGCAAATAAAGGAAAAGAGGCAAAGCAGACCGGCCAATCCAGTCATCCCTCTTTTAAATTTTAACGAGGAGGTAATTTGCTTTTTTTTCCACTCCCTCGCACGCCTGTTTTTTATCTCTTCGCTTGAGAGAACGGGTCCCTCATCAATATCATCAATTTTTATACCATAACTCTCCATATCCACCATTCCAGGAAGAGCTTGCATAGAGTGGGCCGCACTGGGAAAGGCACGGTTCATAGATTTCCCTGCCCACTGTGCCCACTCCGTCCACTGATCCGGCAAAAGGGAGCTTTTTTCAATTACCCAGTGACCAATGGTTCCCAAAGCCTGTAAATCCCAGTACTCCTCCGGTTCATCAGATGGCCCAGTTCCATCCGGCCTGAACTGAGCACTCACTGCCATTGACTCTTGTGCCTGTAAACTTTGTGAGGCATGGACAATATCGCCATCTGCATCACCGATGATTGATTGAAACCTGAGGAGTTTTTGCAACCCCAGTTCCGCAAGCCATCCCTTAAACACACCATCCTTTCTTTCGAGCAGCACATTGGAAGGCTTAAGGTTTCCATGGATCACTCCATATTTGTGAGCCCGGTCCAACCCCCGGTGTAAATCAATCATTATCGACAGCAGGTCTTCTGGACTGATCTCGCCAGGAATTTCAGTCATCCACTCATCCAAAGTTCGTAAATGAACAACCCTGGGTTCCGCTTGTTCTCCCTCTTCAGCAGCCTCAATCCTCTCTCCTGAAATCCACGAATATGAAAGCCAATGCTTCCATTTCATAACCCCAAAATCCTTTAATTCCCAAATTCCAGGACCCTGTAATTGTTCAAGTGCCTGACACTCCTGACCAAAGAATTCCGAAAATCCCTTTTTTTCTGAAAGTTCCCGGGAAAGAAGTTTTAAAAAACAGCTTTCACCCCTTGATTCCCCCTCTCTTTGTTCACCCTCGTAACTTTGTCCGCATCCGCCTTCTACAATCCACTTACGAATCCTCAACGGGCCTATTCGGGTACCTTCTGAAAGCACGGCTACCGGATCGTTGGGGGTTGGGGGCGTGGTTTCATCCCCACTTCAATTTATTTCGCATCACCCGAAAATGAGAATGCTTCTCCACCTCGAGGAGCGGAAAGGAACGATCGGAAGTAGAGACTTCCAATGGGAAATGTGGATCCGCCGAGAAAGCTTCTCGACCATCGGCAAAAACGCTGGGCACAGGTTGCGAGCCCTCGATCTCCACCCTTATTTTCATACCCGCAGGGAAAACGACTGGGCGACTGGTAAGGGTATGGGCACTTATGGGAGTAATCAGCATGACCTTTGCCTCGGGATGTGCGATGGGACCTCCAGATGCTAAGTTGTAAGCCGTGGAACCAGTGGGCGTGGAAAATACAATGCCATCACAAGCATATTCGGCAACCAGTTCATGCCCCGCATGTACTGAGAACCTGCCCAACCTTCCACTTGTTCCGCTCTTCACCACCAAGTCGTTCAAGGCCAAACTCTCAGCCCCATTCAATGAGGAATAGCCCAATAGACTTCTTTGCCGCACAAAGTACTTCCCCTGAAGCATGGGAGGTAAAGCCTCGTCCAATTCCCCTGGGGAAATGGTTGCCAAAAACCCAAGTTTACCCAAGCCCACACCTGCCACTGGCACTTCATGCTTTACCGCATCATTAAGAAGATGGAGCAAAGTACCATCCCCTCCCACAGAAAAACAGATGTCGGAATTTTCCAGGAAACCATCAGGGCAGGGAAATTCATCAGTCGCACGCACTTTTACCCCCGCCCCTTGGCAAAGTTCCTCCAGTTTCCGTCCAACCTCTTTCGCTCCTGGCTTGGAGAGGTTATTGATAATGGATACGAGTCTGGGCGGGTTCATGATTAATTCATCAATGATAAGAAAAGGTAAAGCGAGTTGAGGCAGCGGTCAAGTGCCAGCGATCCACGGAATTTCCTTTGGGGGGGCTTCCTGTTCGGGCTTGAGTAAAAACCTCGACCCTACTGGGAAACGGTTCCTGAACCACTTTCTTTGCTTACTGACAAGTTTTCGGGTGGCTCCAGCAATGGCGGACTTCAATTCTGCCCGGTTCAATTCTCCCTCCAGGAACAGGCGTACTTCACGATAACCAACCGCATTGGTTAAACTCGGATGCTGGCTCATTCCTTGGGATAGAGCCTCCTGTGTTTCCTCAATCATTCCATTGCCAAGCATTTTTTCTGTTCTTCTCTCTATTCTTCTTTCGACATCTTCATTTTCTCGATCCAGCCAAATCATACTTTTCGAACATTCTGCGTATGGGGTGGGTAAAGCATCAAACTCCCGCCTAATGTCCACCAATTCCTTTCCCGACTGCATGCATCTTTCCAGTGCCCGGCGAACCCTCGCCTGATTTTGGCAATCCAGGGAACCCAATCCTGAGGGATTTATCTTTTCCAACCGGACGAGGCATCCTTCAAGCCCCTCCTCTTCGAACCATTTATCCACTCTCTTTCTGGTCGTTTGGGAAACCTCCAGGCCGTCAACCACAGGCCTTAAAAAGCCTTCCATGAAAAACCCACTTCCTCCAACCGCCACCAAGGGGACTGAACGCTCAATCGCTTGATCGACCACTTGCCTGGCATAATCATGATACCGTCCGACGCCAAATATTTCACTGACCTTTGCCAGGTTTATTCCATGGTGTTTAATCTCTGCACGCTCCTGCTCATCTGGCTTAGCCGAACCAACATCAAGGCCTTGGTAACAGGTTACCGAATCGCAGCAAAGAATTTCCCCATAATTTTCTTTCGCCCAGGCAATGGCCCAATGGGTCTTTCCGGAAGCAGTTATTCCTCCCAAGAGCCGTAGTTGGCAATCTGAGGCTCCCATCCCGTCCGACTCCCCGTCGCTTATTTGGTAACCAGTGCCCCCGTCAGAGACTTGGTTTTTTCCGCAAGGGATGAAATGATCTTTTCTCCGTCTCCCAGGTTTTTGGATATACAGTTTACCAGAGCACTACCAACCACCACCCCGTCAGCAACCCGGTCAACCTTCTGCACCTGCTCTGGCGTGGAGATACCAAACCCAACCACCACTGGTAAGTCGGTATGTTCACGAATAGAAGCAACTCTCTCCTCCAAGTCACCTGCCAAATCCGTACGCTCTCCCGTCACTCCCTCTCTGGATACATAATAGACAAAGCCGGTTGCCACCGATGCGATCTTGGCAATTCTTGTCTTTGGAGTAGTGGGAGCGATGATAAAGATATTGGCCAACCCACTTTGCTTACATGCAGCGATCAATTCCCCCGCCTCTTCTGGAGGCAGGTCCAGGGTGAGCAATCCATCAACCCCGGCATCCTTCGAACGCTCGACATAATTTTTCGTACCCTGTGAAAAGATTAGGTTGTAGTAAGTGTAAAAAACAATGGGGACCTCAGAAAATTTCCGCACCTCCTCAACAAGACGGAAGACATCCTCCTGCTTGCATCCAGACTCGAGCGCACGCTGAGCAGCTAATTGATTAGTCAGCCCATCCGCGAGCGGATCAGAAAAGGGCACACCAAGTTCGAGCAAGTCGACTCCCTGTTCAATCAGGGTGCGACAAATCTTTAAGGAAGTATCAAAATCCGGATCACATGCACAGACATATCCGACAAAGGTCGATTTTCCGTTTACTTTGCGATCAGAAAAAAGTTTCGCGATTCGTGAAGAAGTCTCCATAAGAAAAAAGAACTTGAATCATTTCCAATCCATCTATTTCTGGCAACGGAAAACGGGAGCGTTTATATCGTGATCTTTTTTTACCGTATCGCCTTTCCGCTTTTTGCTCTGTTTCTTTGTCCGTACTACCTTAGAAGGATGTGGCAAAGGGGTGGGTATGGGCACAACTTTTTTCACCGGTTAGGTCTATGGCCTGATCTTCCCCGAAAAAACCCTCAGGCTAAACGCATCTGGATACAGGCGGTGAGCGTAGGGGAATTGTCATCCATTCAAAAATTAGTCGACTTACTCTCCCAAGACGAGCGTATCGAACTGGTCCTCAGTTCCACCACCAGCACCGGTCTTATTTTTGCAGAAAGTAATTTTTCCAGGCAAACTTTGTCGATTGGTCCGTTTCCCCTCGACTGGTGGCCATGCAGTTCCCTGGCCTGGGCGAGAATCCGCCCGGATATGGTTATAACCATTGACAGCGAGTTATGGCCCGAACATTTCGAACAAGCCCGGATCAGGGGCGTTCCAGTACTGGTTCTAAATGCCAGGCTTTCAGACCGTACTTATTCGCGCCTCTCTCAATCCTTCTTAGCCCGCAGTTTCCTACTCCCCAAAGGCTTGGAAATTCTTACCACCTCAGAACGTCAGAGGGCTCGATGGATCGATCTGGGGGTCGATCCGAAACACCTTCAAACCGCGGGGAATTTAAAAGTTGATTCAGCTCTCCACCAAACCGTGCTTCCCCAAAGAAGGGAGGCATTATGCCGTGAATTTGGCTTTAAACATGACAGCTTTGTCATTGCCGGCATCTCCACCTGGCCGGGTGAGGAAGAATTGCTGATCGATACAGTTCTTGAACTTGGCAAAGCGGGTACGGACGCCCGCCTGCTTCTTGTTCCCAGGCATGCAGAGAGACGTAAACAGATTGCGAAAATGTTGGAAAATTCCGGACTACCCTATCAAATGCGCAGTGAAAACAAGCAGGGCCAGCCTGGCACAATCGTCTACCTGGCAGATACCACCGGTGAATTGGCCGAGCTCATCCACTCGGCCGACCTCGGATGGATAGGTAAGACCCTTCCTCCCAACAGGGGTGGACAAAACCCCATCGAACCCATTTCCATCGGATTACCGCTGGTTACCGGTCCGAATTACCAGAATTTTCGCGAAACCTGTGGAGATCTTCTTCTTCACGATGCCATAGTCGAAACATCTTCCGAAAAGCACGCCAAGAAAGCGCTCCTCGAATTAGCCAACCATCCAGATCAACGAAAATTACTCGCTTCCCGGGCTCATTCATGGAGAGATAAACAGGGCTCTCCCTCCTCACACAGCCTCACACGGATTTACCAGATTCTGGAACTTCCCCAAAATTGATCCCCTTCCCCACCCTCTTTGACTTGCCCCAGAACCCCGATATTGATATTGAGACTCAGTATCAATAAGAACATGAAGCACCTCTACTATTCCATCGAGCCTTTTCCATTATTGCAGATGCTCATTGCCGTACTCTGTTTGGCATCGGCATCTTGCTCGGATAATGCCAATCCACGCGACCCTGATAATTCTCTCAGCCTGGAGAGTGTGGTCATTGCCTTAAAAGCAAACAAGAACCCCCAAAAAATGCTCGCGGAAAAAGACGCCCTTGAAACTTACCTTTCCGTAAAGCTTGAGAGACCAGTGAAAGTGATCATTCCCACGGACTCCGCCGTGGTGGTTGAATCCTTCCGTAACGGCACCCTCGATCTCGGTTACCTTAGCTCCACAGACGCCGCCCGCAACTTGGACCAAAACTCTGCGTCCGTTCTGCTCATTCATTTGAAGAATGGAAAACCGCACTACAACAGCGTGTGGCTGAGCCTCAAAGAAAAGGACTACCAGTCCATTGAGGATTTACAGGGTAAGCCCGTTGCCTTCGCCAGTCGTTCGAGCACCTCAGGTTTCCTCATTCCTTGTTGGGATCTTTCCCAGCGAGGCTTGATCGGTACAGATATTTCCTTGGATAATTTTTTCTCCGAAACCATTTACGGTACGGGATACGCTTCCGCCGCCCAAAAAGTGCTCACAGGAGAGGTGGAAGCAGCAGCCGTAAGTGATTATGTTTACAAAGGGGACGATAAGTACCTTTCCAATGAGCAAAAAGCCCGCTTGCGTATTGTCCAGGAACAAGGCCCTGTACCTTCGCACACCCTGTGCGTTCGGTCTTCCCTATCCTCTCAAGATCAATCCATCCTCAAAGCTGCACTTCTTCAAATGAACCTGGACAACCCCACGCTTTGTGACCAGGCGTTCAATGGAGAACTTGTAGAAGTCAATCCAACTGAACACCTGCGTGTCACCCGGGAGGCCCTGGCTCTACAGAGCACCCTGAAGCCCTGAATGCATGGTTGAATTCCGCCCGATTGATCGATCTATTTTTTCATCCGTTAAAAGATGAATGCCCCCACTCCCCTGCTTGAGGTCACGGATGCCGGTCTTAAAATCGAAAACCGCTGGCTTTGGCGACAGCTTGACCTACGCCTTTCACCCGGTTGCTTCCTTGCCGTAACAGGTCCATCCGGAGCAGGCAAAACCTCTTTACTGCGGTGCCTTGCTGGGCAAATTCCCCTAAGTGAAGGTACGATTACTGGAAAAGAGACATCAATCGCCATGATTCATCAAGACCTGCAACTTGCTGATGGAGCGACCAGCCTGATGAATGCACTGGGGGGCTGCCTTCGGAGACATTCTTTTTGGTCCACCTTTCTCTCCTTTCCAACCAAAGAACGGACCGAGGCCAGACGCCTGCTCGAACAGTTTGGTCTTTCCGGAAAGGAAAATCAGTGGGCATCAACTCTTTCCCGCGGAGAGCGCCAGCGCCTGGCCATTTGCCGTACCCTACTTGCCCGCCCGCACATCCTCTTGGCCGACGAACCTGTAGCCAGCCTGGATTCCACATGGGGGGATCGTGTACTCGGCCACCTTAAAGAAACTAGCCAAGATCGAAACGGTTGCATTATTTGTTCTCTCCACGACGAGTCTCAAGTCACACGCTTTGCAGACTTTCGACTTCATTTGGATGAGTCTACACCCGAGGGTTGGAAATTACAGTCCGTCAGAAAGGATAAAACTTCATGAACCAACGAGTTCCCTGGCACAGCCGGTTTGATCTGCTTGGAGTAACCTTCCTTCTTTTTATCGCTGCAGCCCTGGGTTCCCTACCCGGTATTGAGGGATCCGGCAGGCACCTTGACCATTGGGGTAACCTCGTTCGTTTTGCCTCACAATTCTTTCCTCCAGACTGGAGCATACTCGACCGTACGTTTGTCGGATTGCTCGAGACCATGCAGATCGCTCTAGTCTCCACCTTTTGGGCTATTTTTATTTCCATCTTTTTATCACTGGGAGCATCCCGTAACATTTCACCCGCTTGGATTCTTTGGCCCACGCGTATGGTATTAAATGTTATCCGTACGATACCGAGCCTGCTCTGGGCATTACTCGCAGTAGTCATCGTGGGTTCTAACTCTCTCGCCGGAGTAATCGCACTTACTCTTTACAGTGTGGGCTACCTCGCCAAATTTTTTAGCGAAGCTTTCGAATCTGCAGATTTACAAGCCCAGCAAGCCCTGCGTTCACTTGGAGCCAGTCCGCTGCAAGCATTTCGTCATGGGCTATGGCCCAATGCACGTCCGGTGATTTGGAGTCATTGCCTATGGATGCTTGAGTACAACTTTCGGTCAGCAAGTATTATTGGCTATGTTGGTGCCGGTGGAATTGGCCTGCATCTCAAACTCTATGCCGAATCCGCAGATAGTTGGAACAAGTTCTCCCTCGTCCTGCTATGCATACTAGTTATCGTGACCACTCTCGATTTTATAGGCGAAAAAATCCGCCAATCCTTAAGGGCAAAACTTGAGGGCAAAAGCAAAAAGTAATCTCCTCGGTTTGGTGGACCGAAAGTAAAATACCGATGCTTAAAACATATGACTGCCCATAATGGTCAGCCCGAGATCCCATGCCTGGAAACTTGAAGATTCGCCCTGCAAAACTTCCCCCTTGCTATTCATCCATAAAGTGGACCATCCAACCCCCGCGTCCAAACTTAGCCAGTCAAATGCCTGCCAAGTCAGTCCCATGCCGGCATTAACCATCCAGTCTACCCTGCCATCCTGTTCATTTTTAAGATATTCGGTACGGGTCAGACCAATGCGCGGCATCAGCATAAACCTTCCCTCTTCATCGAGCAATTGCACCAGAGCAAGGCTCAACCCGAGTTGCAGGTTGTCTCCATCATCAGCAAAAACTCCGGGAGCTTCGAAAGCAAGTACGCGTTGAGTGAGGGCAAACTTCATCGATGTATCAAGAATAAGTAAAGTACGCTCTCCTGGGGCAAAGATTTTACTCAACCTTACCGATGGGGCAAAAGCATCAAACATTTTATCCCCGCTATCCATACTGTGCAGTAAATTGTACTCAATCCCGGTGGATATGCTGTAATGATTTGGCAGTTCAAAATTCAAACCTCCTTTGACCATACCAAATCCATATCCGAGCGAATCCTTAACCTCTTTATTTTCGTAGGTTGCAACCTGCATCATCATGTCCACACGTGGAATCATGGTTATATAATCTCCCAGGCTAACTCCCTGTGTGGACAGGGATAAACCGAGGGCATTTTCCAGAACCATAGATTTCTTTTCATCGCTTTTTTGGCGCATTACATTGTTGGTGTAATATGTACGGGCACTGGTAAAAGCACTTAAGTTCAACCATGTATCCTCCTCGCTTTTCGAAGCGGACAATTCTTCACCTCCAGAATCCTCCGCAGTGACAAACCTTCGATTTGCCAACGACCCCAGAGCAATCGCTCCCGGCGCCAGTTCCTCAGGTAGTGGGCCTACCCAGCCTTCAATAGGTCGTGTCCGTACTTGGGACATTTCTGCGGTCGGTTTATTCGTTTCCTGGAAAGTTCCTTCCTTCACCTCCACCAGTTCACCACCCACCTCATCAGGATCTCCAAGCAAGTACTGGCGGTCCTTAAGCGAGCCAAGCGCCACCACACCCGGGGCCAATTCCTGTGGAGTCGGCCCCACCCATCGTTTAACAACCTCCACAATTTGCTGTTCTCCCAGATTGGACCCAACTTCATCAAATTCAGCCGGATCAGAAAACTCCACCCCACACAAAGGTAAGGATAATAAAATTGGAGTGAAAAACTCTCGTAAAAGTTTCAAGTCTCTAAAAAAGGTAGGATTAAAATGATTTAAGGACGGGCAATCTTTCCAATCTGTAGGTTTTTACCATGCAGATCGAATGTCGGTCTATCCTTCAACAAATTACCACCCGAGCGTACATTCTCAATGAAATTGACCCTTCCAATTTGTTGTGCTGCTGGAATGGCGGTACCAAAGTTCGGATATTTCCCGTCAATTGGCCCGTGCAAACTATTTAAACGCACCTGCGAAGCGGCAGGAAAGTTTATATTTTTTAGCCTCAGGGTGGTTGCCTCCATCACAATTCTCGAAACATCTCTTTTAAAAACCAGCCCATCCACATCCAAGTCCCGTCGAGCTTTTATCGTCGTTAGAAGATCAGCCCCGATGGAAACATCTCTGAGTGTAACATCCCGATACCCTCGAATGACCACTTCTCTTGCCGCATCCAATGACACTTGGCTGAGCAAAAGATTTTGCCGGGCAGCCAGAACCAAGTCACTGGTTACAGATGTCAAGGCACTGCCTGGAGAAACAGACAGGGTACCTGCACTCATTGCAACCAAGCGTGTATTCCTATCCGTTGGAGCCTCCCATTGGAAATCCCCATCCAAATCCAAGGACTGCGAGGCTACGACAATTAATTCCTTACCACCGTCAGAAAAATAAGGTCCCAATGCCTTGACATTATCGGAGACGATCAGGTTTTTTCCACCCACCACCATTGCACCCCCAGAGATCAATCCATCCCATAACAACTGGTCATAAAGTGCGGTGACCTCCTGATAAAATGGATTTCCCATAACTTCAGAAACATCCAAAGGATCAATAATCGAACTCTCTTCAATCCGATAATCTCCCAGCAGAGAATCCGCCACCTCGCCTAAGCGAATTAACTCCTCCGTCCAAACCCCATTTGCCATCTCACTTAATTCCTCCAAAACCTCCCCGTTCCCACTCTCCATCAACCTTTCGCTCAAACTCCTTGCCCTCACACTCAAACTATCACCCGGCTTGTTTGTCGGCACCCGGTTTGTCCGGGAAAAGTCGATATTCATCTTAGTTAGGGATTCCTCAAGTAGAACTTCCTCAATTCCTTGATCCAGCAAAGTAAGCATCACCTCATTCTCAAGTCCCAGAATAAGGTCTCTGGTCTGCGGACGGTAATCAAAAAATGAATCTGCTCTCTCCTTGGTGAATTCTTCCAGTGAAAGCAATCGGCGAACGACCTTTCGCTCTTCCAATAGCAGCTTTGTCCGAGCTTCAACAGACAGCTCGTAAAACCGAAAAGTCTGGTCCTCCAACAGTCCAAACTTAGCAAGTTCTTTGGTTTGAGCATCAAACCTTCCCGTTTTTCGGGCCTGTGCAAGTTCGGCATTATTTTCAAGAGCCGATGCCTGTGGGTCTCCCACTTCGACAGGTGTATTTTTGGTGGGACTTTCTCCTTCTTGTAGGCTTTCCTCATTTGATTCAGTAGATTCTTCTGACTCATTGTCACCACTTGATTCTGAATCTCCGGCATCACCATCAGATTCACTCTCTGCAGCCACCTGCTCCATCGCAGCCGAGACCTCTCCCAAA
>ERZ807291.5687-NODE-5687-length-15503-cov-5.741326_pt1 | contig 15503 bp, 11 predicted proteins | sample MGYA00521257_ERZ807291 | MGnify/ENA primary metagenome ERZ807291 (study PRJEB31413, sample SAMN03169783) | marine metagenome | biome: Marine; feature: Water; material: Subsurface seawater | place: North Sea | collected 2011-04-28 | depth 1 m m ...
TGGGGCGGCTGTATTAAATGACTTCGGCGAGGTAGTTGGCATGGTGGCAAGCACTGTGACCATAAACTATGAGAAACAAAAAAAGACCAACTCACAAATGGTTCTTCGCCTGTGTGCCCCCATCAATGCGATTCGTAAACTGATCGAATAATACCTTGGGGAATTACAGGAAAATGTTGGTGAGATAATTTAAGTTCTGGTTCATTTGCACGGTTTTAGACCCTGCCTGCTGAAGAATGTCGGGCATGGTAAATACATCCGGTTTGATCAAGGCAGGTGAATTTGGTCCTGCAATACCAGTGCCTTTCACCCGAAAAGCATGGGTCCCTGTAAGCAGAGCATAGCGAGTTGGGGTGCAGGTGGAAGCAGAGCAGTAGCCACTGGTAAAGCGAAGGCCTTCCTTGGCTAATTGGTCAATGTGCAGGGTTTTGATATTTTCGGACTTAGCTCCATAACAGCCAACACCCCCATACCCTAGATCATCGGCCATAATGAGAATTATGTTTGGTTTCTCTTTTTTCAACTCAGCCGATTGAAGAATGGCAACCGTTGAACAAAACAACGCAAACGCTGCTGTCTTTTGGATGAAGCAGCGAAGGAATCTGGAACGGAATATACAAATCATCATCGCAAAACTGTAATAAATCTCTTTGGAAAAGTAAGGTTAAAAGGAAATTCAAGAAGAAACTTCTTAATTTTATACTGGTTTAACCCCATCTTCAGGTTCTCACCTTTGGGCTTAAACTTGGCGAAATATTCTACTCATTTACTTTTCTCTCAAGATAAACTTGACTAGATCCCCTCTAATCTTTGCAAATGTGAGGTGTTCGCCGAGATAGCTCAGTTGGTAGAGCAACGCATTCGTAATGCGTAGGTCGTCGGTTCGATTCCGATTCTCGGCTCCATTTTTTATTTTGTTTAAATCAGTTAACGCGGAAGACGCTTGCACTTTCCAGAGTGGGCTAGTAACCGATAAGGTGTGTATATCGTACGGGTTTTGATTCTATCAATTATTCTTCTTCAAATCAGCTGTTCTGATTTGGAAGAACCTAAGGATTCTCAAAGAAAAGATAAAAGTAGCTTGGTGATTCGAGAAAAGGTAAAACTTTTAGAATCGAAGATTGAATCATTGCGGTGGGAAAATGCTCGCCTTTCACTAAAGATTCGAACGGTCAATGGATCGAGAATGGTTAAGGATAAGAAGACGGGGCTTTGGCATTTTGATGTTGAGCGAATTCCTTACACGGGGATGGTCGTGGAAAAGTTTCCTGATGGTTCCCCTCGGGCAGAGGCTAGTTTCATAAAGGGTAGAAAGGACGGAATGGAAAGATTTTGGTACAAAAATCGGCGTCTTAAGGAAGAAAGCCATTGGTTTGACGGTCTGGCGGAGGGAATCATGAAAACTTGGACTGAGGAGGGTAAAGCCAAGCGAATTCTTAGGTTTAAGAAAGGAGAACTGATTGAGGTTCTCAAAGAGTGAGTCATTGTCTTTTTTAGTAAGGCAGCTGTAAACCCCGAGGAAGGGATACCGGACCAATCCATTCAGGGCGCTCACAAAAAATAGGCAAGTCTGGTAAGGGAGTAAGAGCAGGTTTAGAGTCGGGTCTGAGGTTTGTGATCACCTCAGGGATCATAATTTGGAAAGTTTCCAGTGGGGAACCGTAAGCAAAGGTTAGCAATAGGTCATGTCTTTGGTTGGGACGATCGGTATGATGGTAATCCAATACTTTTACTGATCCGCCAGCAGCTTTCAGGTCAGGACAAAAGTAAAAAAGTTCATCTGGGGTGGATCGATCAAAGCGTATAACGATATCACCTTGGCCAGTACCATTCCCCAAAATGCCACGATTAAAAGCAAAGTCGGAATCCTCCGGGTGGGTCCCAACCATGAAAGCCTTTGCATATGTTGTGCTGTCGGGTCTAAGCCGGTAATTGAGATTGCGGTCAATGTATAAGGTCCTTGAACTTGAGGAGTTTTCATCGAGATCTGGGTCTCCTTTAATGACGAAGCGTCCATTTTTCCAGGTGACAGGGAGCAGGATTTCTATAGCAACCAGTTGTACGGTTTTCCATTGAATATCATGTTCGTGGACTGCTTTGAGGATAGGCAGCATGGTTTGCTCCCGAATTCGGTCTGGAGTGAAACGAGATATGTGTCGCCATTCATTTCTCCAATTATGCTGAAATGCGATGGCCCAACGCTGTTGTGCGGTGATCGCTTCTGAAGGAAAAGGGATGGAATGGATACTGATTAAATCATTACGCAGTGATTGATTTCGAATATTCTTAATCAAAAATTTAAAATTTTCCTCGGGTAAAGAAAAGATAGACGAATTATAAAGACTTTTAAAATTTTGATTTCTGAACGAGTCAAAAACTTTACGACCTAGTGCTTCTTTCGGATGAACTTGGGAAAATAAGGTAGAAATTACAGAAAGAAGAAAAGTGGTACTGAGAGCTTGGATAATAATTCGATACATAATTGATAGCGTATGGAATTCTTCTAATCCGACAAGCTGTAAGAAGTAGAAAAAATGTTCATTTTTATGGTAATATTAAAATTGGATCATGAATTGCAAAGACGCCCCGTAAATGAAAAGAAGTAGTTTATTGGAAAGCAGGCAACTTGAGGCATTTGAAGTACTTTGTGCAACCGGAAGTTTTACCGAAACAGCGAAGCAACTTTTTCTTACCCAGTCAGCTGTTAGTCATTCTATGAAGTCTTTAGAGGAGGAGCTTGGTTGTCAGCTTTTTCGGAGGCAGGGAAAAAAGTTTTCCATGACTGAAGCCGGGGATCGGTTACTTAGGTTCGCTCGACCGTACCTTGCGGAGATGCAGATATTACGGCAGGAATTGAACGGCTTTGAGAAGTTTGGCTCGGGCAGACTCCGGCTGGGGGGGAGTCAGCAAGCATGCCGTTTTTTATTACCTCCTATTTTAGCAAAATTTAAAGAAGCTCACCCTCTATGCCGTTTTGAAGTGAAAGCTGAAGATACCCCGCAGTGTCTTGAAATGCTAAATTTAGGCGAAATTGACTTAGCGATTACCCTAGAACCAGTAAAAAGCAGTGAAATTGATTTTGTCCCTTGTTTTTCAGATGAGCTCCGTCTCGTTCTTCTCCCAGATCATCCTTGGAGTTTGGCAGGGAAAATTGATTGGTCCCAAGCGGTTGCCGAAAATTTTATTCTTTATAATCGATCAAGTTATACTTTTCGTGCGTTAAATGATTACCTGAATGAGAAGGGTGTGAAATTAAACTCATTTATGGAAATGAGTAGCCCAGAAGCCACCAAGGAACTAATAAAAGTGGGGATGGGTGTAAGTGTTATGGCATCCTGGTCGGTTGAAGAGGAGTGCAGGCGTGGAGAATTAAACAGCCTATCCCTCGGATCCCCAAAACTTTCCCGAACCTGGGGTATTTCTGTTCGAAAAGGAAGGCAACTAAACAAGGCAGAGAGAATTTTTATTAAAATTGGAGAAGAATCAGGCTGTCATTGGATGGTGAGTAAAAAGCGGTAAGTTTTTTCTTCAAAGTTGTTTTCTTGCATGTCGATTCAAATGCATGCAAAAAGTGAGTATGAAACTTAAAAATGGACTCCTTTTGATCATAGGCTTCACCTGTTTTATTCTTCATTCTACATATGGCCAAAGTCGTTCTCTTACTGGGGATTCTCGAAGCTTTGTGCTTTGTCCTGTAAAAGATGTAAAAACTTCTGTTTCCCCAACATCGGATGCGGGGAGGTATGGGGTGAAAAGCTTGGTAGACGGAAAATTACCCAAAGATGGTTGGCGCTCTTCCTGGAGTGTATGGATGAAGAAAAACCCAACCTTTACCTTTGATGTGGGTACCACCAAAAGAATTGGAGTCATTCGTATATTTTACCAACCATGGGATCGAGTCCAAGAGCTTTCCAAAGTAAAGGTGGAGGTAAGCCTCGATAATCAGAACTTTATGCTTTTCAATGAATATTCTGGTTTCGTGGCTGAAAAAGGAAAAGCCGCTTGGGCAGAAATTGACTTAAAGGCGATTAAGGCAAGATATTTTCGAATCACCCCATCCTATGACGGATGGGGTCACCAATGGGGAGAAGTTGAGTTCTGGGAAATTGCCAACTAATCAGCTCTTTTTCTTTTTATTTCCAAGATCCATAAACATGGTCAGTGATGAGTGACTTGCCATTACCTCCTCATCAATTGGCTCCTCCAGTACATCTAAAAAGGGCCCAAGGTTTTTTTGATTTAGAAATGTTTGAGGATGTGCAGGTAGAACTACGGGCAGTTCCTGACATCATGCCTTGGTCCAAGCAAAAGAGGGCACTGCTTACATTCTTGTATCAGGAGCTTGCGGACTGGTCTATGATGCAATCTTTTTCCAGTAGTCTACGCTCCGACTTTCCAGAAGAAGTGGAATGGTGGGTGTCAGAAGCCTACGCTACGAGGCGGGCGAAATCTGTAGGGGAAGCCAGGCAAATATTGTTAGATGGACTGGTGAATCACTGTGAAAGTGCGATTATACGCTATAATCTAGCTTGTTATGCGTCACTTTTAAACAGTCCGGGAGAATGTTTGGATTTATTGAAGGAGGCGGTTCACCGAGATGCAAAATATAAAATGATGGCATTAGAAGATGAAGATCTTAAGCCAGTCCATGCGGCTCTACTTCAAATGGGGTGGGGGAAGAATATCGATTGAGTAAGTCAAAAAAAAATCTTGGCTACAGTTTGATAGAACTTTTGGTAATTCTTTTAATCATTGGGATTTTATGTAGTATTTTATTGGTCAGTTTTTTTTATGTACAGGAGAAACAGAATGAAAAAAAAGCTTATCTTGAGCTTTCAGCCTTAGAGGTTGGGATAACTAGTTATTTTCGAGAGTTTGGAGATTTCCCGAATTGCCCTGAAGGAGTTTGTACCCCGGGAGAATGTTTATTTCTATCTATGGTTGGGTTTCATAATGCTAAAGGCGGGTTGGAAATTCCACCCCAACGGTCATCTTTGCCTGTGGGATTATTTGGCTTTGACCCGGTAGTTTTCGATGTAGCGGAAATCCCTGACTTTTCTCACAGTGATGGAAATTCTCTGAAAGTTTGGGTATCCAACATTTTAGCTAAAGATCCAAGCTTTCTTGATCCTTGGGGTAATGAATATCAATACGAGTATCCGAGAAAAGACAGGGTAGGGGGCTATAAAATTTTTTCCTTAGGACCGAACGGAGAAACAGGAGGAAAGTTTTCGGAGGATGATATCTTTCCTTTGTAGTTTTTTTCTTAAAGTTTTTCTTAGAAAGCAGTCGAGCCTTGATCCAGTAGTCTTTGGCGAATGATTCGGAGGGGTTCGTTTTCTGTACTATTGGGATACTGTTCGAGCAGAAGATCAATGTCAGTGAGAGCGTTTTCAAGCTTACCTGAAATATAAAAAATCATCGCACGTTGGGCTCGGGAATAACGGTCTTCGGGAGAAATAGCTAGGATGGTGTCAAGGTATCTAAGTTGAGATGCTGGGTCGTTTTCTTTTTCAGCAATCTGTACAAGGTTACGAAGCATTCGTTTTATAATATCTTTTTTCGCAGATGGCTCGAATACAAGATCCTTAAGTTTAAATCCAGATAACTTGGCAGCTTGGCTGCGGTTAATGATTTCCCCGCCAAAAGGATCAATGATTAATTCTTTAGGCTCCTGTTGTTTATTTTTACCCTGATCATTGATGGATACTGGTTCTTGGTATATAGCTAAAAAGTGCCCCGGGATACCCAGCCCAGAAACATTTAAATTAAGCCTGTTTGCCAATTCGATGAAGAGAACGGAGAGAGTCACGGGCAAGCCCTCCCGATCGTCCATAACTTCGTTCATGTAGCTATTAGAGCGATGATGGTAGTCGAGAGTACTTCCATGAAATCCCATTTCAGTGAAGAGCTGTTGTACAAGAATTCTGACCCTCTGCTCGTCGTTTGCATCTCTGGGGAAAACCGCCTGTATGTTATCCGCTAAGAGGTCTGCCCTTTTAAGATAGTCGTCGAGATTAAAATGTTCGTTATCCAGGCGAGCGATGAGAAGGGCAGACCTTAATAGGTCGATCGAGTTTTCATTTTCGTGGTTTAGAGATTGTACCAATTCTGCGATGACTAACCGTTCTCGAACTTCTTGGGCAAGCCATTCAACTTTAATGGATTTCTGCCTTAACTCTTCAGAATAATCTTCAAGAATCTGTGGTGCAGTTTCTCCGATTTCTATAATCTGCTGTACTTCTTTGTCATCTACATTTGGGTATCGCGAAAGGTCACGAGTAAGCTTGCGAACTTTATCGCGCGATTTAAGGCTAATTTTTTTTGATGGAAATCTTTTGGCAACGCGAAAATTACGAAAGGTGGCAGTGGGTTCCCGAAATTTACAAAGGCCAACGAATCCGCTTGTTTTCTCAAAGTCTAATACATCAATCACAACCTCCTTGTTTACAGAACAAAGGATACGACCATTTTCTTCAAACTTAACATGAATATGATTCCATTTTCCTGGTAAGTAGGCCTGGTTTTCAACGGTTTTAATAATGTTCCAGCTGTACACACTGGGACCCACAAAGTGAGTGAGCCTAAGGGATCCGTTTGTTGGATAAAATCCGTAGTGAGATCCATCTTTATCCGAACAGAAAACAAGGCCTGCCGCACCACTGTCATCATCAAGTTTGACTTCAACTTCCAGCTCGAAGGGTGCGGAAATTAACCCATTTTGATTGAGGCATAGCATACGGCCGCCAAATCCATTACCAAACCCAGTCGCCCGAATTTCTCCAGCTCTTTGCTTCCATGAACCCTCCATCATTGCCTTCCATTGTAATTTATCCAGAGTGCCAATGGTTAGCCATTTATGGAAAGGAATTGGGGTTGTTTTTTCGCTGATTAAGTTTTTTAAGGCATTAACGGGTACTCCAAAGCCCATCGCTCCACCCGATTTAATCGATAAAATGGATACGACTTCTCCCTCTAAATTAATCACCGGACTTCCACTGCTCCCAGGTTCAATGGGAACTGCTACCTGGATCATGGGGCGGCCATCCCCAAATTCTAATTCACGGATTGCGGCAATTACCCCTCGACTGACACTGAAGCTGTACCCCAATGGGTTACCCAGGGAAAGGATGGTTTCACCTGCCTTGAGTATTGATGAGTCTCCAAGAGATAGTGGAACCAGGTTGTTGGCATCAATTGTAAATAAGACCAAGTCCTGGGCACGGTCTATGGAGGCAATACTCGTGGGTCGAAAGCTTTTACCGTCTGCAAAGCGAACCTTGAAATCCCGGGGTTCTCCAATGACATGAAAGTTGGTCGCGATCATCCCGTTATCAGAAACTACAAATCCGGTGCCTCTTCCACCTTCTCGACCCACTCGATCCACGCTCTCAATCACAACAACCGATGGCTTAATTGAAGCAGCCAATTGCTGGAAATTAAACTTACCTTGATCCCTAGCAAAATCAGAAGCTTGGCGGGTATTATTGCTCTCCCCTGGTTGTGCTGCCAAAGGAAAAAATAGCAACAGAAATCCAGCAAACTGCAGGGTAAAAAGGAACCGAATATGAGGCTTCATAAACACAGCCACTATTGAAGCGAGTAAGTAGGGGATGGCAAACGAAAGAATGTTCTGGTTACCTCTTAGGTAAAGCCTGCTCGTAGTCTTCTAGAAGTGCTTGCGCTTGCTTATGTTTTTCCTGTTCCATTTTTTGAAGTTTAGAAATCTCTTCATGAATTTGGTTGATCGAAGTGAGAGCAGACTGGGTACGAATTTTTTTATCTTTGATAATCGCTGGCAATTTGCCCTTTTGACCAATCAATCCATGCAGAGTTTCTTGAGCCTGTTTATGATCAGTAGAGGTAAGCCTAGTTTGTTCTTTTTGGCTTTTCAAATTGGATGTAAAATTGGAAATTTTCTGATTTAAATTATGGAGGGTGTTGGCTAAACCCTCTTTGTTTCCCCCCTTATTCAGTCCCTCGGTTTGTTCGATTATTTGCAAAGTATTTGCCAGTTTCTTTTCTAACTCCTTTTCTCTGATGATGCTTTCTTGATGAATTGCTTGTTTTGCTACGGTTTCTTCCCTCGCCTTAGTTATATTGTTGGGCAAATTGAATAATTGTTCTGCTTTCTGGTCGAGCACCTGCAACGCTAAGTTGTAGGTATTTTCTAGATCAGCCAATTGCCTGTTTTCTATCTTGATTCGATTTTTTATTTCGTGTTTTGTGGCGAGGACTTTGTGTCTTTGAGTATTTATTTTTTCAGCTTTCCACTTCTTTATATCGTATAGCAGTGATTGGCTTTCCACCTCTGCTTTTTGGAGAAGTGTGACGGAGGGGATGGCGTTTTCCTTCCTTGAATCTACCCCTTTCCCCAAACTCTCCTTTTTTTGGTGGAATTGAGTGACCTGGCTTTCTATCTGTTGTGTTGAGTCAAGCAGAGGTGAAATTTTATTTCTCTCCGATATTATCCTTTGTTGAACTTGTGAAAGTTTCAGTTCGTAAGCACGGATGCGTTTTTTTATAGATGGCGGATTACTTTGTAATGAACCGTATTGCTTACCATCCAATGGGTTCCAAACCGTGATGTTTCCCGTCCACTCCGCGGCTACAATTCTCTGTCCATCTTGTGAAAACCTGGATTCTGTGACAATATCCTTAAAGCCTGAAATCGTGGTAATCTCCTTCCCGTTGTTATCCCAGTAGACTACTCTTTTATCTCGGCCGGAGGAAATGATATTGGCTTTTTTATCAAAGTGGGCCGAGAGGACACCACCCGGGTGAGCCTCCCAATCTTTTATTTTTTCCCCACTTATCATTTCCCAAGTATGTAAGGTTCCATCTTCGGAGGAAGAAAGAAGGATGTTGCCATCAGATCTCCAGCTTAGATCGGTAATTTCTGCCTGATGCCCGGAAAGCGTGTAAAATGGATTTCCGGTTTCCACTTCCCAAATATGAAGTCCACCATTTCTATCCCCCGTTGCCATTAGGATCCCGTCGGGTGAAATCGCAACCTGGGTTACCCACTCGGAGTGCTTGCTTATATCATAGAGAACCTCCCCTGAGCCCAGATCAAAGACTTTTACGATTTTTGATGTTCCTCCAATCGCAATCAATGACTGGTCTGGGTTGATATCGGTGGTTAAAATTGAATCCTTTTCCTGACCCAGGGTAATCATTCGTCTACCCGATTGAATATCCCAAGCAACCACTTGTCCGCTTTTCCCACCTTTTCCTCCACTGGCAAGAAGTAAGGAGCCATTTTTACTAAATGCAAGAGATTCAGCAAACCCTTCAGGGTAGGGTAATATGGCTTGAAGTTCTAATGTTTCGGTGTGATAAATTAAAATTTGTTTTGGACATGCGATCGCGATTAGGGGAGACCAAGGGGCGGTCTCCATTGCGGATGGGGTAAATCCTCTTTCAGTTATTAGAAAGGGCTCAAGATTTAAGCTTCTCGGCATGGGAGGCGGACCCTTTGGCTTGCCTAAGTCATTTGTTTTTAATTCCAAGGCAATGGTTGGTGCCTTTTTTTTCATAGGCTTGCCAGAAGCGGTTGGAAGCAAGCCTTGATCAATCCAGGTTTTAATCAGCTTGAGCTGCTCATCGTCAATTGCTTGACCACGAGGTGGCATATGAGGTTCTTTCTGGTGGGAGGCGAGCAGATAGAGTGAACTATTATTACTGTTTTTAGGTACTACCACATCGCCTGAACCTCCTCCATTTATAACATCATTTATACTCGAAAGAATTAGGCTTCCTTTTGCTTTCTCAGGGTTGTGGCAGGAATTACAGGACTGGTCCAGGATTGGAAGAATATCATCCTGAAAATTCGGCCTCTCGGGACTGGCACTTAGAACTAGCAGTGAAGCAAGGAATGTAAGGGATGAAAAAGTGGGCATGGTGACAAAATTATCCTACGCAGCAACCCGGGTTTAGTGGTTAAAAACAAATTCTTTGGAATTTAACAGAGCCCAAAAGATATCGACTAGGCCCTTTTCTTCCTCACCAGTGGTAATGGTTTGGAGAAGATTCTGAAGCTCCTTTGGAGTTGGGCTTCTGGAGTAGCACCGATGGTATAACCATTGAATAATCTCTTCTGCAGATTGACCTTCTTTAAGAAATGTCGAGATTACTTTACCTTGGGTAACACGCTTATTTGTAGTTTCTCCATTAAGGAGATGAAGAGCCTGGGACAAACTTGGTTCCATAACCACCTCGCAAGAGCACACGGATTCTCGCTTAGCCCTACCAAAAGTAGTGAGGAAATAATTATTAACTTTACCGTTTGCAATCTGCACAGCTTTTGCGCCGAGAGGGAGTCCCGGGAATTTATTTTTGGTTTCTGTAACTTGAGATATTACATCTAGAAGGATCTCAGCACGCAGGCGTCGCATGGTTGACCGGGCAAAGTTTCGTCGATCATCTTGGTTCGATTGAGTGGTTTGGGTCGACAGTTGGTAGGTTCTAGAATTGCAAACATCTTTCACCAGCTTTTTGAAATCATATTTGTAGGTGGTAAATCGACGGGCTAGTTCATCTAGGAGTTCTGGGTTGGCGGGTGGGTTGGATACCCTGACATCGTCAACGGGTTCAATAATACCCTGACCAAAAAAATGGGCCCAGACAAGATTAGCCAGGTTTTTCGCAAAGAATGGGTTTTCTGGCGAAGCGAGCCAATTCGCTAACACTTCCCTACGATCAACATCTTTTGGGATTTCAGGGGCATGACCGCCAAGGAACTTCGGTGGCAGGGGTTTTTTGTGAACTGGATGATTGATTTCGCCCTTTTTGCGGTTGTAAATAACTTGTTCTCGAGGGTCGGCCCCCCGTTTTCTACCCACTTGACTAAAGAAAGATGCAAAGGAGTAGTAGTCGTCCTGGGTCCATTGATCGAATGGGTGATTGTGGCATTGAGCGCATTGAATCCTCATGCCCATAAATACTTGAGCAACATTTTCAGTAATTTTAAGATTATCTCGCTCAACTTGATAATAATTGGTGGGTGGGCTAACAAAAGTGCCACCTTTGGAAGTGATTAATTCCTTCACGATTTGATCCATAGATACATTGTTGGCAATGCGATCTTTTAGCCAATTGAAGTAAAGAAGGGTCGCCTTGTAACTCATTCCCTGATTTGCATCGGTCTGGATTTGTAAGAGTTCTGCAAACTTCATAACCCAAAGCTCAGTAAATTCCTTGCGTTCAAGGAGTTGGTCAATGAGATGACTTCGCTTGGCAGGTGATTTGTCCTCGAGGAATTTTTTGAGTTCTTTTACGCTTGGCAGCATACCCGTGATATCTAAGTACACTCGTCGGATAAAAACTTCGTCTGAGCCTATTGGAGAAGGCGTGATCCGTAACTTGTCGAGCTTGTTATGGATCAGTGCATCAATGTAGTTAAACTCTGCGATTTTGGGCCGAGTATAATTCAGATCCTCAGGAATCACAATGGTTTGTATGCCTACAGTGAAGACATTGAAGCGTGCGATGACAAAGGCCTCGCCTCGCTTGCCTGCCGTGATTTTCCCTTCATCATCTACAGCTGCAGTTTGTTCGTTATTTGACTGAAATACAGTCAAAGAGGTCACATCGCGAGTGGTTCCGTCAGAGTAGTGTGCCAGAACGGTTACCTGTTGGGTCGCCCCTTTTCCTTCCATGAGAAGAGAAGAGGGGAATAACTCAACTCGCTCGGGCGTGGCTACATCTTCCGAGTCCTTGGGTGCCCCGGCTTTTAGCCATTTGTGTAAGGTATGCCAATGGGTGCTCTCTTTATCGAAAAGCTTTCCTCCGGTGTGAGGCACAGCACCTACGGCTTTTTCTAAGAGCATGCTTTCTTCAGGAAGGGCGAGATTAATCCTTCGGGTTCCTTGCTCACGGGTGATTCGGTAATGGTCTCCAACGGGGTCATAGCCGAATAGAGAGAGCATAAAGCGGTCTTGGCCGCGTGCAGATCCGTGGCAGGAACCAGTGTTGCAACCTGTTTTCATGAAGATTGGCATTACATCCAGCTTGAAACTAACTTCCCTGTTTTCCTCACACTGGCTAATGGAAACAGGTACATCTACTTTGAGATTTCGATAGCTTACACTCAGCTTGGTTTTACCATTTGAAATTGGGTAAACGGTGGCATCCTGAATTCTTATAATCTCAGGGTCTTCAATCTTGAAAGATGATTCAAAAGTGACATCACGAGTGACGCCATCTGCGTATTTTGCGAGAATAGTGTAGGCATTAAAATCCTGTGCGTATTGTAAGGTGATGGACGGAGGAAATGCTTCAAGACTCAGGAGTTTTTTGTTGGATGCTTTGGCTCGTAAGCCAAGTTGTTCTGTTGAAAGTGCTTGTAGTGGCTGCCCCGAAGGCCATGATCCGCCTGTTTGTACCCATTTCCTGAGGATATTTTTTTGATCTACTGAAAGGGGGTGGTTATCTGGGGGCATCGCATCATCATCAGAAGGGTCGAGGTGAGTGCGTTCAATGATGAGGCTATCCAATGAATTTCCGGGAGTAAGGGCAGGTCCAGAATTGCCGCCTTTAAATGCCCAGTTTTTGGTGTCAAGTCGAAGCCCACCTTTTGAGCTTTTAGGACCGTGACACTCAATGCAATTACCTTCTAAGATAGGACTTACTTTTTCCCGAAAGAAAGAAGTAGAGGATGATTTTTTCTGATCGGTGTGAGGGGAGAAATCGTTTGTTTCAATAGAACGATTATTTTCTCCACCGATTGTTAAATGAACAAACAGTAAGGAAAGTAAAAAATAAGAGAGAGTATGAAGCGGGCGATCCAGCATATTCTTGGTTTACCTAGTTTTGGATTTTGCCTTCATTCTTAACTGTTCGAGCCGGCTGATGGCTTTCGTTTTTACCTGGGGCTTTGACACATATTTTTGGGCCTTGGCTATTTTTTTTGCCTTAGGGGGCGGCTTATCTATTCGGATCTGACCACCTTGACCTATGGTTTGAACAATCATGGAGTTTTGAAAAGGAATTTTGGCAAAGCAGAAAAGGTTTTTGGTGATGCCAAGCTGTGCCTCTTCTGAGACCTCTATGGGAAAAGAAATCAGAGAAGAATTTGTATCAAATGAGAGGGTGGGGCAGGCGGTAAAAGGAGGTAAGCCTTTGAGCTCAATTTGGCCCTCCCCTGAAAAAGGCCTTAGAATAGAAAGGTTACAGGTCAGGGTTCCTTTATCTCCTTTTTGGATGGCTGTCATGGTAAGTTTTCCCAAAGCATACGGCTCCTCTATACTGAGTTCAATAAAGTCAGAAGCTGAGAGTAATGACCCTCCGCTTTGCGCCTTCGCTTCGCCCTGGACTGCGATTTTCCATCTTCCTGTTTCAGCATTACTATTGGCTGTAAGGGGATAAAAACCAGTTGAATGAGTGCCATTAATTTTGATACTGGATCGAGCTCCCAAGCCAGGAGGGCGGGCTAATATCTTTACAGTTATATCTTCGGTGAAGTTCGCATCTCTGAAAACCTCGACTTTTAGATTCATAGAACCGCCTTTGACAATGGGCGTTTTGGGCGGGTGTAATTTTACTGTAAAAGGAACAGGGTCAACTACAGCAACAGGGAGTCTATGAAAATTGGAGTCATAGTAGCACTGGTTGTTGGGGGGGCCATAAACGAGTTCTACCTGGTGGTTAAATCCTCCAGAAATTTCTTTTTCTTTATTTTCATTTTTATGAACTAATTTTAACTTAGACAAAGACGCTGATTTAGTTGCATCAGCTGAGGCCTCAAAAAGGAGGGTGACCGTGTTGAAATTATTTGGACTAGTGGGGGCGGTCATGGAAACTTTCGGTGGGAGATTGTCGGCTATCAAATCAATCGCTCCACTAAAATTTTTCCTATTTAATGAAAGCACTGTTGCCGCCTTACCACCTTGTGGAATGGGGATCATTTGACGTGATTGAGAATCACGATTTCCGAACTTTGGGATCGAACCTGAAATTTTAGCCGTAATACGTTCAGTTTCTATTCGGTAGACATGTCTCGGACTGCCTCGGTCCAAATGATCGCGGATGCGAAGAATATACTCTCCATCCTTGGGGAAGGTCTGGGTAATGAGGCTGTCAGGACCTTTATCGGCATCATCATTGCCCCGTATAGATTTGCCGCTTGCATGGTATAAATTTAAGACGGGGTCTAAAGGTGATGCAATCGAGCGGGCGTGAGCCCGGATGTAGAACCGATCTCCCTTTTTGGCCGAGAAACGAAAGTAATCCATATCGCCTTCCTTTTCGATCACACCATCGAAGGCGAGGGGAAGCGTTAACTTCGTGATCATTGCTTCCTTTATAAGATTGTTTGGTTCTCTTTCTTTAACAGAAGGGTAATGGGTTATACGCAGAAGATTTGGGCTGGGTGAAAATAAGCGATTTTCCTGGTGGTGGAACGCAAAAAGTGAATCAGATGTGGGTGGAATGGTTATATTTTTCTCGAAATCACCAGTAGGGTCCCCAATAAATTTAAACTCGCGTGCAACTCCGGATTGGCCGCCTGCGGGAAAAGCAACAAGGGGTCGAGGGAAAGTGCCAACATGTAAGCGGTAGTGAAAGGCTTTACCCCCTTTGTAGGAAGAGTCTCTTACCTCAATTCTGAATACCCCATCATAAGGAGCAAGAATGCTAAGCGTACTGTCTTGAAGAAGAAGTTCAGAGTCATCATTGGAAGCAATTTCAAAGCGTTTGTTGTCGATAATTGCTAGGTAGGGATCAAAAAGAGGACCTGATAAGCGAATGGCTTCAATTTCAACACTTATTCTTTGTCCTTTCGTTGCATTGATTTGGAAATAATCAACATCTTCATTTGAGCAAATGCCATTGACTGTGAAGTTTAAAGGAATCGGCTGGGCAGATGCAAAAGATGAGTTTGGCTCGATTTCTTTTAAATTCTTAAAAGAACCAACCCAAAAGGTGACGAGATTACTTATTCCTTTGTCGGTGCACAACCGAACTTCATGCTGCCCAAGTGAAGCATCCGGAGCGATTTGGAATCGGACCTGTACATTTTTTCCGTTGGTCTGCTGGATATCGGTTACGGATAGTCCAGGTTTGTAAAAAAGAAAGCTTGTAGTATCGGTTAATCGCTTTCCTTTGAAGAAAACAATCTGGTCTGTCCCCCTTTGTCCTCCGCGGGGAAGTAAGCTATCAATGAGAGGCTCAGTCCCAAAGGTGAATGAAGCAGTTGCTAGGAGGATTAAGTAAATGAAGGGTGAGATTTTACTCATACAGCTTTAGCTAAAATCAGCACTGAAAGTGATGTAAGCGAGAGGAGGAAGACCAAGTTTTTAAGTGCAAATTTCTTTTATCACTTTACCACCGTCCACGATTTCCATCGGACGACCTCCGGGAGCCATAAGCTCTTTGTCGGCAACAATTCCGATACGATCATAAATGGTAGATGCGAGATCTTCGACCGAAAGAGGGTTGTCTTCTGGCGCTGTGGCAAAGGCGTCGGACGAACCGTAAATATTGCCTCGTGTTATACCGCCGCC
>ERZ807291.5691-NODE-5691-length-15491-cov-5.000777_pt1 | contig 15491 bp, 7 predicted proteins | sample MGYA00521257_ERZ807291 | MGnify/ENA primary metagenome ERZ807291 (study PRJEB31413, sample SAMN03169783) | marine metagenome | biome: Marine; feature: Water; material: Subsurface seawater | place: North Sea | collected 2011-04-28 | depth 1 m m ...
GAGCTGTAATTGTGGTAGCTGTTGAGGGGGAAGTGAAAAGTTTTGAGCCTGATAGTTCTGAGGTAAAAGTAGAGCTGGGAGATGTTTTGGCTGAGGGCGATGGGCTTGAAGTGGGGGAATCCTCTCAGGCCACTCTCCTTTTATCCAATGGTACATTGCTGACTGTCGTCGAAAAAACAAAGCTCACCATTGGCCTATTTAATCAGGAACCTTTTGATGCTGCCGGAAAAGAAGTTGGAGAATTAGAAAATGAACCGAGTTCCTCTCAGGTTGAAATCGATTTGGACCTTGGTTCTCTTATCGTAAAGACTAAAAAATTATCCAAGAATTCAAGCTTCGATATCAACTCACCGATAGGTACTGCAGGTATCCGGGGTACTGAATTCCAGTTGGGAGTGTCCCCAGGAAAAGGTATAAAGCTGGATGTGACCGAGTCCACTGTTGCCTTTACCCCTCCGGGTGGTTCTCCCACTCCAGTCGGCCAGGGACAGGGTTTGGATGTAACCAGTACTGGAGCAATATCGCCCCGTCCTGTAAATCCAGCTACCGCGCAGGCCATAACTACAACTAACAAAGCGGCGACCAAAGTAAGTGGTAAGGTAAAACTCGCAAGAGTTTCCAAAGCCATGAATAAAAACACGACCAAGGCCAAGGAGAGACGCAAAGCAAGGAGTGAAGCGAGAAAAGCAGAGAAGGAGTCATCACAGGAAAAAGAAACTGAAACGAAGTCTGAGGGTAAACCAGAGACGAAAGCTCCAAGTAATGCAAAGCCAGAGCAGCCCAAGATTGATAAGATTTTGGAAAGTGACCCTGATGCAAAACAAACCAGGAAAACAGGAAAAACAAGTGGTGCCTCGGCAAGCCAACTTGCCAAGTTTAATTTTAATGAAGCTGACCTCACGAAATTTTATTCTTTTTCTGAATTTGTTCAGGCCGCAATGATGAGAGAATCCACAGCTGTGGTGAGCAGGCTTATCGCCATGGATGAGTTTACTTCTCAGAAGGCCGAAATATTTTTTGGCTACTCTCGGCAGGCGAGAGTGAAAGTCTTGGCACTGGAAGATTCCATGCTTTTGAGTTTGCTTGAGAGTGATATGACGGAGGCAATGGTACTGGATGTACTTTCCACTCGCAGTGTGAATGGAGCGAATTCGGAAAATGTTCCTGACCCCTTGGTGACTAATAAAATGGATAGTCAGGTCTTAGTACTGGGAGATAAATTAAGAGCTTCAGGGAACCTACAAGTATTTGAAAAAGTAGAAGAATTAAACGGAGGGCAATGGACTGAGGATTGGATAGCTGTGGCGGAGATAGGAAACCTAGTTTCACAAAGTTACAATCTTTCCGGTGATTTGGCAGGAATTAAAACCCTAGATTCGGCAGAGGCATTGGAGAATCCATTTTTCTCAGATGTATCGAGTTTGTACGAACAGCTGTTATGGGATTCGCTGGATGCGGGGAGTGATCCGGTTGTGTTGGGTGGGCTCTCTCTGTCCCTGGGTGCTGAGAGTTATAATTTTACGGAGATGCTGGGAGATAAAACCGGCTTGCTTATGGGTGCGACGGATAAGCTGACCCTGGATGGCGAGATCAACTTACAAGCCGATGGTATGGATGGCGTGCGTTTTATTGCAGCCAGCGGGGGAGCGATTGAAGTGGCAAAGGGAACGAGTATAAAATCCACATTGGCCGACCTTGTGATATCTGCCCGGGAGGACGTGCTTATGCAGGAAGTAAGCCTGGAGAGTACAAGGGAAGTAGCTTTGCGTAGTTTGCGGGATTTACAACTTAATCAGGTAAGCATTACCGCAGCCGACCGGGTACACTTAAGGGCCAGCCGGAACTTGGATGTGGATGGGTTGCAACTTAGCCAGTCCCTGCCCAGCCTGATTATGGAAGCCACGACTATAAGGCTTAGCAATGTGGATTTTCCCAGTGCCACCGCAGTGCAGCTTAACAGCCTGAAAGGACCCATTGATGGAAGATACCCTAATTTTGGAACCGGGGTCTCGTTGGAGCAGCAATTGGGCCGGGTCAACTTTATCGAAAATGTACGCTCGGGTGGAAACCTGATGAATGACCGCCCCAGCTTTGACGAGTTCGGGGGGAATATTTCGATCGGCAAAATGACCAATCCTTGATTTTATATAAAATATAGAACCAATGAATTCATTTTTTACGAGATTTCGATTGATTAAGTATTTGCTTTTTTTAACTTCAGGGGCGCTTTGTTTCGGGCAGGCGGTAAAGGTTCCGAAACCCTCTTTACCAGGATATTCAGGATTTCACTCTAACCTTGGTATTCAGGAAATTGTTGAGGTGGGTGTGCCTTTATCAAAAAAAAGAACGGTTGCTGCTTCTCCATCTTCTCAAGTAATTGATAAATCTACAAATTCTCCTGTAGTAATCCCACCTACATCTCCCTCAGTACCGGAAGTTGCTCCTGAAACTAACCCAAAAGATTCTTTTTCGGTTACGCCCCAGTTGGGTTTACGGGCTTACCGTACTTCAAATGTCTTGCGGGCTGGAAGTGGAAGTGAGGAAGGGTCCCGAGTAATTGAATCCAATATCGGGGTGGGTATTTCTCGCCCTGCTGTTGAACTAAGTCCATATGTGACCCTTATCCCTCGTCTTGATTTGATGATGCAATGGGCAAATTATGGAAAATATTCTGAATTGTTGGATTATCGATTTGGTTTGGTAAAAGGTGGGCTTGCTTTTGGCTTTCCTGATGGGTGGAGTGCTGGCTTAACATTGGATTACAATGTTCTTCATAACCAAAAAACAGGTGACCGAACTTTTGACTCCTGGTCTCCTGCTATATCTTTACAAAAAACACATGCTTTATCTGATACATCTTTTATCATGGGAGACATAATGATCAGGCAATCTTCGACGGAGCAAACGGTTACTTTTCCTGCTGCTGGTGTCTTTGCAGATAGCGGGGACAACCGTCAATACACCGCATCATTGACCTATATCAAACAGCTTGGAGAAAATGGGAAATGGACCTTTATGCCAAGAATGTCATACACGCTCACTGAATACTTGAAGAGCCCGAGCACTGGTAGAGATGACCGTCTGTTTTCCATCGGAGCGAGCTTGATGTACCAGTGGACTGATTGGTTGAACGCTCAGACTTTCCTAACCAATTCATCGATGTCGTCTGATTCTATCCCTAGCTTCAGTGCCACTGATTTTGGCCTATCCCTGTCTGCCAGTCATCAGTTTTAGGCAATTTGTCAGTTTATTCGAGAGAGCTACCCCACCAGTCTTTGTTTGGTTTGTAACTGGGACTCAGGAATCTTGCATGCTGTTTTTCTAGGCCCGCTTTTTGCTGAGTTTTGATCTGTTTCCATCGTACTGATCTTTTGGATGCATCAAATGCAGGGTCTTCGGTAGGAAATATGGCATTGGTTTGCCTGAGCCATTGGTCGAGCCGAACTCTCATCTGCTTGGCTCTTGTGCTTTCGCTTGAGGAAAGTTCATTTTGTTCACCAACATCCTCCAACAGATTATAGAGTTCATCCCGACCATCCTCGTGGTAGTGAATCAGTTTCCAGTTTCCTTCCATAATGATAGAGCTCGGTTCTCCTCCTTGGTTGCCGTAATGAGGATAATGCCAAAAGAGGGGTCGAGCCTTAATTTTTTCACCTTGGAGTAAAGGGACAAGGCTTACTCCGTCAATGGCTTGCTCTTGGGGTAAAGTAATATTACAGAGCTCTAATAGAGTAGGGTACCAGTCGATACCGCTCACAGGAGTCGAACTTGTCGAACCATCTTTGATAACGCCAGGTGCTTTTATATAAAAGGGTTCCCTGATACCACCTTCCCATTGACGTCCTTTTCCTCCGCGCAGGGGGAGGTTGGATGTCGCATAAGCATCGCCCGATGAAACTCCGCCATTATCTGAGGTAAAGCAAATTATGGTTTCTTTTTCCAGTCCGAGTTCTTTCAGTTTTTGCAGAACGATTCCGATGGACTTATCCAATAATTCAATCATGCCGGCATAGACCGGGCAGTCTTGGGCTTGACGAACATTCAGCCGGCGATCGAAAAGAAATCGTTCCTTATTCTGAATGAGACCAGTCTTTTCCGCCTTGTCCCGGTATTTTTTCCAAAGTGCCTGCGTTGTTTGAATTGGAGCATGGACGGTGTAAAATGAGAGATAGGCAAGGAAAGGTTGGTCCTTGTGCTTTTCAATGAACTTGGCAGTCTCCTGCCCAAGGCGCCGGGTGAGGGATTCTCCTTTGGGTCCAGAATTTAGGTTGGGGTTGGTGTAGGGGGAAAAGAATCCGCCCCGAGGTCCGCCAACATCCCATCCTCCACGATTAATTTTAAACCCATGATCCGTGGGCCACGAGCCCCTACCTCCTAAGTGCCATTTTCCTGCAAAAAATGTATGATACCCTGCATCCTGCATCGCTTCTGCAAGTGTAATCTCAGAAGCTTTCAGGTTTCCCTCATAGTCAGGGGGGAGGTGACTGTCATAACGACCCCTTTTTCGATGGTGTGCACCTACTGGGCCCCCTATATATTCAGTGATTCCATGATTGGTTGGGTATTTTCCCGTGAGAATGCTGGCACGAGACGGACTGCAGACCTGACAGGTTGCATAGCCCCGAGTAAATTTCATGCCCTCCTGGGCAATTCGGTCAATATTTGGGGTCTCATAAAAGGTGGAGCCCTCATTGCTAAGATCTCGGGCACCCAGATCATCTACAAGAATAAATAAAACATTCGGTTTTGTTGAGGCTGAGGATAAACAGAAAAACGAAAACCATAGAAATACAAGAACGCATGACTTTTGCATGGTTAATGTAAAACCCCGAATCTTTGTTCCAAGCAATACTTAAAGGCGGAGAGAAACCTTAAAAACGATTCCCTCCGATTTTATCATGAGCCTAGTTGGGCCAAAATCTTATTGAAAGTTTTGCTTGGTCGCATCGACTGAGAGGCTTTGGCTTCATTTGGGAAAAAATACCCACCCAGATCGATTGGGTTTCCTTGGGCAGCATTTAATTCATTCACAATGATTTGTTCTTTCTCACGCAGGCTCTGAGCCAATGGAGAAAAATGAGATTGAAGGGAGGCATCATCGGTTTGCTTGACCAGTGCTTCTGCCCAATAGAGCGACAGGTAAAAATGACTTCCCCGATTATCAAGCTCGTTGACTTTTCGAGAAGGAGATTTGTTTTCATCGAGGAAAACACCAATCGCTTGGTTAAGTGTTTTTGCTAGGATTTGAGCTTTAGCATTATCGGTTTTATTGGCCAAATCCTCAAGGGAAACAGCGATGGCTAAAAACTCCCCGAGAGAGTCCCACCGGAGATGTCCTTCCTGTACAAATTGTTGGACATGTTTTGGTGCTGAACCACCCGCTCCGGTTTCAAAAAGACCACCTCCTGCGAGGAGGGGCACGATTGAAAGCATTTTGGCACTGGTACCTAATTCCAAAATAGGAAATAGGTCGGTCAGGTAATCCCTTAAGACATTGCCGGTGGCGGAAATTGTATCCAAACCATCTTTACACCGTTGGCAGCTTACTTTGGTTGCCTCGATGGGAGCGAGAATTTGAATATCCAAACCTGCGGTTTCGAGTGTGGTCAACTTAGCTTCCACATACTTGATCAGGTTAGCATCGTGCGGACGGTTTTTATCGAGCCAAAAAATGACCGGAGTTTCACTAAGTTTTGCCCGGTTGACTGCTAATTTCACCCAATCAATAATGGAAACTTTCTTGGTTTGGCACATGCGCCAAATATCTCCTGCTTCCACATCGTGGCTGAGTAGAGGTGTTCCGTTTTGGTCCACCACCCTGACCGTTCCTGTTGCTTCTATTTCAAAGGTCTTGTCGTGGGAACCATACTCTTCTGCTTTTTTGGCCATCAGACCAACATTGGCAACATTACCCATGGTCGTAACATCGAAGGCTCCATTTTGTTTACAGAAATCAATGGTTGCCTGGTAGATACCTGCATAATTACGGTCAGGAATAACCGCTTTGGTATCTTTGGGGTTTCCATCGGGTCCCCACATTTGGCCAGAGGTTCGGATCATGGCCGGCATGGAAGCATCGATAATGATATCGCTGGGTACATGAAGGTTGGTAATTCCTTTGTCGGAATTGACCATAGCGAGGGGAGGGCGCTTGGCCAAAACTTGATCAAGGGTGGACTGGATTGATTCTTTCTGCTGAGCGGGCAGAGTATCAAGCACCCGGTAAAAATCTGAGAGTCCATTGTTAGGATTAAATCCCGCTGCATCTAGAGCATCTCCATGTTTTTCGATAACAAGTCCAAGATAAACCTCCACGCAATGACCAAAGATAATAGGGTCGGAGACCTTCATCATGGTTGCCTTCATATGAAGGGAGAAAAGTACATCCTCCTGGCCAGCCTTTTCAATTTGGTCGGCTAAAAAGGAGCGGAGGGGAGCTCGGCTCATAACCGATGCATCAATCACTTCTCCCTGAAGTAAGGCTAGATTTTCTTTAAGGGGGGTTGTTTGACCTGAATTATCTACAAACTCAATGTTTACGGAACAGGCTTGTTGGATAATGGTGGACTGCTCACTGCCATAGAAATCCCCTTCGCTCATGTGAGCAACATGAGACTTTGATTCTGGATTCCATGGTCCCATGGAATGAGGGTTTTTCTTGGCATATTCTTTGACTGGTTGGGCAACTCTTCTGTCCGAGTTTCCTTCCCTGAGAACAGGGTTAACCGCTGAACCAAGTACTTTGGCATAGGTGGCACGAATGTTTATTTCCTCTTCAGACTTTGGGTCGGATGGGAAATTTGGCACTTTAAAACCCTGGTCCTGCAATTCTTTGATCGCTCCTTGGAGTTGCGGGATGGATGCACTAATGTTGGGAAGCTTAATGATGTTTGCTTCTGCCTGGTTCGCAAGTTCTCCGAGTTCGGCCAGTGCATCTGGTACCCGTTGGTCGCTTGATAAATGTTCAGGGAAATGGGCTAGGATTCGAGCGGCAAGAGAGATGTCTTTGAGCTCATACTTTATGTCGGCATTGGTGGTAAATGCCTGCAAGATAGGAAGGAGGGAATGAGTTGCGAGAGCAGGTGCTTCGTCAGTTTTGGTGTAAACAATGGTAGAGGTAGGCATAGTGTTAATTGGATTCGAAGTGAATTAGCTATAAAGTTTACTCTCTTGTCCTGCAATCATCTTCCCTCGTACATTTTGATTTCCATCTTGGTTGTGATTAAAGTATTCACTTTTCCGTATAGTTTTATAATAGAATTATTATCACGGAATTTATACTTTCCAATATTGACCGAAGGGAAAAATGTTTTAAAAAGTATTCTCTTGTCCTTAACCAAAAATAATCAAATTGAAGAAATATCTTCTCACTTTTGTATAGCCGGAGAGCCAGAAAGTAGTGGGCAGTTTGGAAACGGAAATGTCAATGACACCTACCTGATTACCTGCTCAGATAAGGATGGAAAAAATGTCTACACCTTGCAGCGGATTAATCATTTTGTTTTTAAAGATCCGGTTGCGTTGATGAATAATTTTGAAAGGGTAACTTCCCATTTACTTTCAAAATCGATCGAGCAAAATCATGGCAAGGATGTTCTGACTCTTATCCCTACGCGCGATGGTAAATCTTTTCACCTGGATGTGGATGGCCATTATTGGCGTATGACCAAATTTATTGCGGGCGGGAAATCTTTTGATGTGCCCGAGCATGATGGTCATGCCTTTGAGGCAGCCAAGGCATTTGGTCAATTTCAGGCAAATTTAAATGATTTGGGAGAGCCTGCTTTGGTTGAGACTATCCCCGCTTTTCACAATACAAGAAAGAGGTTTGACCGTTTCACTGAAATGGTTAGCCGTAATCCCAAAAACCGCTTGAATGAAGTTGAGGATTTGGTGGAATTATTTTTGAAACATGAGAAATTAGCAGATGCTATCAAAAGACCTGAATTTCCCAGACGAGTCGTTCATAATGATACCAAGTTAAATAATGTGTTGCTTCATCAGACAACTGGCAAAGCAATATGTGTGGTAGACCTTGATACAGTGATGCCCGGTTGCGCTCTTCATGACTTTGGGGATTTGGTCCGGACGGCAGCAAATGCCGCGGACGAGGATGAGACTGACCTTAGCAAGGTACAGTTTTTGCCTTCCCGATTTGAGGCGATTATGGATGGTTACTTGTTAGGGTGCCAGGGAATGCTGATAGAAAAAGAAATCAAAAAATTAGCCATCGCTCCGATTGCGATTACTTATGAGTTGGCCCTGCGCTTTCTGACCGATTTTTTAGAAGGAGATCTATATTTTAAAACCCACCGGGAAGGTCACAATATAGAACGAGCCAAATCGCAATTTACACTGATGAAGTCTATGCTAACATTTAGGGAAGAAATGGAAGAGCTTATCCGAACTAAACGGGATCTTTTTTAATCTTTTCTAAGATAGGAAAAATTCTGTGGGTAGCACCCAATCGTCTCCATTCCATTTGATGCCGTACTGGCTCTCCAGAGCCCTAAGCTTTTTTTTGCCTACGATCATATAGTTACAGGTCATAAGGAATCCGTTCACCCTTAGTATTTTCAAAAAACCAAATCTCCGTATTCCCTTTATCTAACTCAGTTGGATTGTTATCTGTGTGTTGATTGTTGGTCATGAGAAATTCAGAATTATTTTGGATATATTGTTCAGTTAATATTATCCTTAGCTTACTTTTTTCATAAAAAGCCAAATTAAGTCTAATATTAAATGGGAACATTTACCAAAACCAAAGCCGAATACTTGAACCTACTGTCCAACCACGAAACTGAGTTTCACCCTCAGACTTAAGTTCATCATGTTGGATACCACTAATAAGCTTAAGCTTTTCGCCGCATGAATAGTAATTTAGCCCAAGGTAGAAAGCTTGTTGTTCATCACCCCGACCATTATTTAAATCAATGCTGTTATCTCGTCTGTCCGAAAGGGGAATGTAACGGCTGTTTAATTTGAGTCCCTCTGGCTGGTCGGCTTGTTGATATAAATATCTTGCTACTATCTTTAGTTTTTTATCGTTAATCCAATACATCGGCATAAGCACAACGCCACTAAAAGATCCTTCTCGGTTAGGTGTCGCCTGTTCTCCATTGTCTCCCCACGCAACCGTGCTGTGTAGTGCCCAAGGACCATTGCCGATTCGATTTACCAAGGATAATGCCCATTCATTTCCACCAGCCAGCCGTTCCTCAGTAATCGCCCCGTCTTGTTTGTAGTAGGAAAGCCAATATTCGAGAAGTTAATAAGAGCTTCCTTTCGAGTAGTCTTCAAGCCAAGAGCCATAATAAGTTGTACTGTCTTACCAGCCCCCGATGTAATCATCATAAGTTCCAGAAAAGATAGCGGTGCCCAAGCTGTGCTTTCCAACAGTCCACTTCACCCATGCCGCTAATGGATTTCCTTTTTCCCTGTCGTAAAGCCATAATTTATTTGAGAAGGAAGAGCGTTCCAGGCAATTAATCAGGGTCGATGACCGTTGCCATTCATCCGCCATCCGTCCCGTTCGTCGACCATAGCCAAAGCTCATTGAGTCAATGCCTTCCCATTCCCAAAACTGATCGGCATCAAAGGTGATATTGGCGGCCCGGAAAGTTTCATGTCCCCACTGTCTGTAATCATGAGGGTAGGCATTGCGGTCATTGGAGATTTGGCTGACTACTTTAAACTTCCAATAGTTGGCAAATTTTCCTGTCACTCCAACCGAGACCCGCTGGTATTCTTCAAATGAATCATCAAAGGCTTTCCCTGTCTTATCCGTACCATCAATATGTCCAACTTGATGTTGGTAGGAGAGGAAAAGCTTCGTGCTTTGAAGACCTCGGGACTCTTGGTTCTCATAAAATTTACCTAAGTCATTGAGCTTTTCACAAAATGTGCTGGTAGTTTGGCCAACAAGGGAGGGAAGGAAAATAAAAAAGTAATAAGATAAAAATCAAATATCGCTCAAGCCCTTGCCTCAGGATCATTAATAATGTGCAAGACATTGCCTTGCAGTGCAGGGGAGGCTAGCGACTAACCAAGTTGGTGAGGAATAAAGGTTTCAGAACCTTTGTTTTCAATCCAAGTTCGGTGGTCGGATGTTGAGGAAGCACCGACAATATCAAGATCATTGTCATTGTCTAAATCAGCCACTTCAATTTGGTCAACCTCCGTAAGTCCTGTCGCAATCGTGCTTGCCGGGATAAATCCATCGGAGCCATCATTTTTCATCCAACCAACGAGTGAAGATGAATCCGATGAGTATACCAGATCATTTTTACCATCAGCATCAAGATCTGCAATTTCAAGATCAGAAATCCCAGAAACATTGGTATTGAGGTTTTGAACGCTAAATCCTTCAGTGCCTTGACTAGTCGCAAAACCAACTAAAGTGGATCCAGGAGATGAGTAATAAATATCGTCCTGGCCATCTTCGTCGAAGTCATCTACTTCCAAGGCATCAACGCCACTGAGACCACTAGAAATTGGACTTTGGACCGTAAAGCCTTCTGTTCCATTATTTTTAGCCCAGCCCACCGCATTAGGGGTTGAGTAAACAATATCGTTTTCACCATCACTGTTTATATCTGACAGGAAAGCTTGATTTACTTCAGAGCCGAAAGAAGAGGCATTTAGAGGAGCAAAGTTTTCAGAGCCATTGTTATCAATAACCTGCACTGCACCAGTGGATTGATCGATTACCACAATATCTTTATCTCCGTCTTGATCGACATCCGCAACCGCAACAAGATCTGTGTCAAAATTAGGAGAGTGCAGTAATTCTCTAGAAAAATTTAAACCTGTATTTCGAAGAAGGTACAATTTACCGCTTTGCTCATCTGCATCTAGGATGTCAACATCTCCGTCTTGATCGATATCAAAAGGGACAGAAGATTTGAGTTCGACTGCTTGCTCGGCCTTGAGACTTTCAGGGCTACTAATTAAAGCCAAAAGAGGCATACCGCATAAAATTGCGAGTTTAGTAAGTTTAATTAAAGAGTCAGAAAGTAGATTTAAGAGGAATTTTTGGAAACTTAAAGAATGTTTTTTTCTTCTGTAAGCTCCCAATACAAAAATCAAGTACTTTAAGTACTTGTCCTTGGTTTCATTTATTACTTTTTGTGAAGGCATTGTTTAATAAAAAAATAATAAGGGACGAGAGTCAAGACATCGATTTTATTTTCGAACGATCTTTGGTTGTAAAACAATCAGGGTCTTAGTAAGCATGTAATCTTTTACACAATGAAAATGAAAATTTGTATCATTACATCAGTCCGTAATTGTCTTACAGAGACCAAGGCTTACTTGGATTCTTTACGGCAACATGCTCCGAGTAACTTGGATCAAGTAATTATGATTGATGATGGAAGTGACAAAGAAACCCAAGAGTTTTTACATTCGCAACGATCTTCATTTGATTTGTATCGGAATTCGACAAGTAAGGGTTTTGCTTTTTCCAATAATCTTGGAGCTGCCAAAGCAAACGCAGAATGGCTGCTTTTTTTAAATAATGACTTGGTCCTACAAAAAAATTGGTCTATTGGGTATGACTGTGTAGTAGAAGGAAACCAAAAACTTGCCAATATTGGGTGTGTTGGAAATGTACAACTGGATCCGTTTTCAGGGAAAATTGATCACGCCGGTGTTATTTTTAGTAACGGTATACCGGAGCATTTTCTTAAGGGTAAAAAACTTTCTCCCCAAAGTGGTTACACAGAGTTTCTTGCAGTAACCGGAGCATGTTTCATGATTCGCCGGGATTTATTTCTGGCAGCTGGAGGGTTTGACGAAACTTACAAAACTGGCTTCGAAGATATCGATCTTTGTTTAAGGTTATCGATGTTAGGCCACAAGAATTATGTGCTGAACTCAAGCATTGTGCTGCATAAAAGAAGTAGCACCCCGGAGAGAAACCAGCATCAGGATCATAACTCAAGAGTTTTTTACAGTAGGTGGGGCCGGGTTATTACCCGTTTCCAGGAATGGGAAGTTGCTCAAAGAAAACAGGAAGTAAGGAAAAGAAATTTACCGAAAGAATATGATTATGTTTTAAAGAAGAAAGAAAACTTTCTTTTTTCGGATAAGAAAATATTGCATGAATATTTCTCTATTTTCCTTCATCAAAGAAATTTAAAATTTGCAAAGCATATTCTTTCAATTCTTATGGAAAAGTTTGGTCATGAAGAGCAAACGCAGATAAAATTAGCCCGATTCCATGGTGCTTCCGGGGAATTAAAACAAGCCAAGGCAACCCTTTCCGATGTACTGCACGAAAACCCTCGCCAGCTTGAAGCCTCTCTACTCAAGCAAAAGCTTTGCTGCCGAGAAGGTGATATCAAATCGGCTCTTAGCATCCTTAGGGAAACCAAGGGATATCACCCTGCATCTGCCCGAGTTTATCTTGCCATAAGCAAGTGCTTGCAGGAGAGCACTAAGTGGAAGGAAGCAGAAAAAAATGCCAGAGTATCAACCTTGCTTGATTCTAGTTTTAAACCCGGTTGGAGAGCTCTATCATTCATTTTCCGGAAACAAGGGAAAATAAAAGATGAAGTTCAGGTTCTTCAAGTTCTACTTCAACAAGACCCCAGAGACTCAAAAGTTCTTGACCAATTAATTACTGCACTTGCCTCCCTTCATTCGAATAGAAAAATTTGGTTATTATGTAAGCAGTATGAAGGAAAGATTTTTTCTGCGAGTAGCGTGATGCACGGTGCCCATGCTTGTTATGAAATAGGAGATTTTAAAAGATCTGTACACTTTGTAGAAAAGTTACTGGATGGCGATCCTGCCAATGCAAATGCATTAATGCTTAGAGGAAATATTGCGGTTGCCGGTAAACAGTTTGCAAAGGCAATTGCAGATTATGAAAAAGTCTTAGAGATTATGCCTAATTCTTTGGAGGCATTAAGTAACCTTTCAAATTCAAAATCTTTTCTTTGCGATTGGGCAGATCGAGAAACTGAAGTTAATCAATTGAATACTGTAAGTAAAAAGGCTCCCGGTAAATTAGGACTCTTTGAGGTTTCTGGTTTGCAACTTGATGAGGCGAGTGAATTTCATAATGCTTTGGCAAAATCAAAGATATTTAATACTCGAGTGAAATTGCTTCGAGAAAAGCTAATGTTTACATATTCTCAAAACGAGAATGTTCGAAAAAAGGTTGGTTTTTTATCTTCCGACTTCCGAAATCATGCGGTTGGCCATCAATTCATTGGACTGCTGAATAATCTAGGCTCTGAAAAATATGAAATATTTCTTTTTGCATCCAATCCCAGTGAGGATAGCGACATTAGAAGGAGATATGAGGATCTTGGTGATAACTTTCAGGATATTAGTGGATTGTCCTTAACGGGTAAAGCAATTGCCATAAACCAAGCTAATTTAGATTTACTGATCGATCTGGGTGGGTTTTCAAGAGGGCATAACGCAGAGCTCTTAGCTCTACGACCTTCTCCCCGCCAAGCCCATTTTTTGGGCTATGCATCAACGATGGGAAAAGACCTTGTCGATTACATGATCGCAGACCGAGTCGTCATTCCTTCGAGTTCATCCAAGTTCTATGGGGAGCAAGTGATTCGCATGGATGGCTGCTTTTTCCCACCGGGCGAATTTCAGGGATTTGCTTCACGGGTAAAACGTAAAGATGCCGGTCTTCCCCCAAGAGGATTTGTTTTTTGTGCTTTCCATGCGGCCTACAAGTTGGATCCTGAAATTTGGGCGAGTTGGATGCGGATTCTTCGGGCTGTGCCTGAAAGTATTTTATGGCTAAAGTGTAAACCAGCTGTTGAGGCTCTTATAAACTTAAAAGCAGAAGCAGTCAGGCAAGGCGTGTCCTCGAAAAGAATTATCATGGCAGAGGATTTGCCTGACCGCGCTGCTCATTTATCAAGAATGACGGTTGCTGATCTTTACTTGGATTGCCCTTTATACAATGGACACGCCAGTGCTATGGATGCATTACATGCAAAATTACCGATCCTTACTCTTGAAGGGAAGCGATTTTGCAGTCGGGTAGGGGAGTCCTTGATGAAACATTTTGGCTTGCCGGAAATGGTTACTAAAAACCTTGAGCAATATGAACGAAAAGCCATCGAACTAGGCAAAAGACCATCGAAGTTGCTGCCGTTGCGAAAAAAGATTTCTAAAAATGCGGATGCGGTACTTTCACCGGCAGTCCATGCAGAAAGATTTCAAACTACGATCGAAGCCATTTTGACCAAGAAGCCAAAAGCCCAAAAAATTCCGCAAGGGAAAAAGTCGAAAGCTTCAATGAAACTATCCAGGACTTCTTCGCTTAAAGATTTTACACTGGTTATGATTCGCCCAAAGAGAATCACCAACTGGGCTTACAATGTAAATATGCTCGCCCAAGAATTGCGAAAAGAAGGTGGGCAAACAATCATAATCGAACCAGCGCATGCGGAGCATAAAAGATCTGACTTTTCCAGCTTTGTAAAACGGGTACCCCAGCTTGGGCAAAGTTATGCCGAGATATTAAATTTTGCCCTTAGTAAAGTCTCCACGAAATATGCATTTTATCTAGATGACCCTCTGCGTACTTTACCTGCCAGTCATTTTATTGAATGTTTGACTCAAAGTATAAAAACCTTGCAGGACTCCAAAATTGGCTTTCTGGGAGTTGGTTCAAAAATGGAGCCCAATACTGGAGTGTTGGTGACAACTACCAAGGATTCTTCTGGGGCATCAAAAGTAGCTGGTCTTTTTGCCCCCTTCTTTGCCCTTAGTATGGATGCTTTAATTTACACAGGAGGCTTTCGTCCGTATGATAAATCACTCGCATTATCTTGTTTAGATTTGTCTTTGAGAATGGAGCAGCAAGGAGATCGAAGTGCGTTGGTGGAACTGGATAAAATCACCTGCCCTGCTTACACAGGTAATGACTATTTAAAATCTGCTGGTGAAAAAATGCTTTCCCATTTCAGAGAGCGATGGAATCGCAAACCTGTTTCCTTAAAACCTAAATACCCAGCCAAAGAAGAGCAGGTAGGAGAGACCGCAGATTATCAGGAATGGATAAGGCTGTGCGATACCATTACCAAGGGTGACATACTTGCATTTAGGGCGGAGGCAGACAAACTTCAAAACACGCCTTTGATTTCAGTGATTATGCCAGTCTTCGATCCTCCGAAGAAGTTTTTGGTAAAGGCCATTGAATCTGTCCTAACCCAAGCCTATGAAAATTGGGAACTTTGTATCGCAGACGATGCTTCGACAAAAAAATATATCCGTCCCTTACTCGAGACTTATGCCCGTAAGGATTCTCGAATCAAGGTCACATTCAGAAAAACCAATGGTCGCATTTCGGTGGCTTCCAATTCGGCATTAAAATTAGCAACGGGTGAATTTGTAGCTTTTTTGGATCATGATGATGAACTGCGTCCCCATTCACTGCTCGAAGTTGCGAAAGTAATAAATCGTAATCCGAATGCTCAATTGATTTATTCAGACGAAGACAAAGTGGA